>Ga0256914_1001062_pt1 | contig 26212 bp, 23 predicted proteins | sample HulkmetaG_FD_191571 | JGI IMG/M metagenome (GOLD analysis project Ga0256914, IMG submission 191571) | Hydrothermal chimney microbial communities from Main Endeavour vent field at the Juan de Fuca Ridge, Pacific Ocean - Hulk | ecosystem: Environmental > Aquatic > Marine > Hydrothermal vents ... | reverse complement strand
GATTTTTATCGGAAAATAATTTTCTTTTAAGTATAAATAGCATATAATTTTTTACAGAAAAAAATTATCCTATTTCTTCGTAAGAAGGTTTTCGGCGTTTCTTAATGGCTTTTGTCGGATTTGCCGATAATAAGGGAAGGTTTTTGCCTTTTTTATGAAATTTAAAGGAAAAGTGATGAGACAATACGAAACTTACAGATGCAATGTATGCGGTAACGAGGTCGAGGTGCAAAAAGTAGGCGGCGGCACTTTGGTATGTTGCGGCGAGGAGATGGTTTGTATTACCGAAAATTTAACCGCCGTAAATCTTATGAAGGCTTTTGCCGGAGAGTCTCAAGCGAGAAACAAGTATGAGTTTTTCGCCGAAGTAGCTTATAAAGAGGGATTGCATAGAATAGCCCGTTTTTTTCAAGAGGCGGCGGATAATGAGAAATATCATGCCGTAGCCGAATTTAAAGCGTACAATAAACTCGTTTACGGAGTTGAATTGGATAGCACGGAAAAAAATCTTCAATATGCCGCCGACGGAGAGAGATACGAGCATGAAGAAATGTATCCGAATTTCGCAAAGATAGCCAAAGAGGAGAATCTTAAAGAGATTGCGAGACTTTTTACGGCGATAGGCAGGGTGGAAGTGGAGCATGAAGCCGAATATTTGGCTTTGAAAGAGGCTCTTATAAAAGAAGGCTTTTTCGCAAGCGAAGAAGAGGAGGAATGGGTTTGCGAAGTATGCGGACACGTTCACAGAGGCAAAAAAGCTCCGGGCAAATGTCCTCTATGCGGTGTGGAGAGAGAGTATTTCAAAAAACGCTCTAAAGACGTAACCGTCGGGTAACGGAAGGCTTTACCGCCTCCGTTTTTATTGATTTAGAGTTTTTATATCGTCAACTCTTCCGTTTCCTCTTACCAAAAATCCCTCTATCGATATTAAGGAGATTTCGGGGTCGTAGTCGGTGGCTTTTGCGAGATCCGCTTTTATATCTCTTTTGAAAGTGTGCCATTTTCCGTCTTTCGCTTCGGTGCCGAGAGCGAAGTTTAATTTTCCTCCGATTTTTATATCCTCGCTTACGGGAATATATTGAAGATAATAATCTCCTTTTGTAGTTTTTACATAGATGTAAACTAAAAAGCCGGATCTAAATTTCGACTTCCACTCTACGAAAGTGTGATCCGTATCGTTCCATAAAGAGCCGTCGCTATTTTTTAGCCAATATCCGTTTTCGTACTCTTTGGAGGTGAACTCTATAACCCTACTTTGTCTTTCGAAATCGAAAACGTTTCTTATCTCCGCCGTATTTTCCGGATCGGAGTAGATTACCCATTTGTTCGTGGTGCCGTCTTCGGCGTCTTCGTAAACTCTCTCGCCTCTGTTTTCGTCTCTATTGGTTAGCGACGAAGGAGTTTTTATCGTAACTTTTACGGCTTTTGAATCCCCTATGCTGTTTGAGGCTACGACTTCGTAAGTGTAGTAAGTATTGCTTTGGATGGATATATCTTTAAATTGCGTCGTATCGGGTTGCAATACGGCTAAAAGTCTGCCGTTTCTTATTATTTTGTAAGCGGTTTCTATTCTGGAATTGTCTTTCCATGTAAGTTTGATGGTTGTCGGATTTTCCAAAACGGCGCTTAAATTGGAAGGAGCGGTCGGTTTATATATCTCTTTTCCGGTAGTTACGGTCAAGCTTACCGGTTTTGAGCGGCCGTGAGAGTTGAAGGCGTAAACTTCGTATTTGTAGCTTTTTTGAAGTTCTACCCATTCGTCCGTGTATCTTGTCGTATTTGCGGGTACTTGAGTTAAATATTTGCCGTTTCTGTATATTTCGAAACCGTTTTCGTTATCGGAATTGTCGTCCCATCTAAGCTCTATCGTTCGGTAAGTTATGGAAGCGAAAAGATTTGAAGGAGCTTTCGGAGGAAAAAACTCTTTCGAAACGGTTACGGAGATTTGCTCTTTGGAAGAGCCTTTGTCGTTAACCGCCTCCACTTCGTAAAGGTATGAAACTCCGGCCTCCACGTTTTTATCCGTATATTGGACGCTGTTTGGAGGAAGGATAGCTATAAGTTTGCCGTTTTTGTAGATTTTATAATTATTCTCTTCTTCGGAGTTGTCCGTCCAGACCAGTTTTACCGCTCCTCCGTTTTCTATGAAAAATTTTAGATTCGAAGGTTTTTCGGGAGCTTTGTAAAGCTTGTCGTTTTTTAATACGACGTTGTCGATTTTCGCGCTGCCTCTTATTCCGAACCACTCTACGGAAAGTATGTCGTTATCGGGCTGAACGCTTCTTAAATCGGCTCTTAAATCTCTCGTGAAAGTGTGCCATTTATTGTCCGCCGCCTGCTCTCCTAACGAATAGTGAATATAGTCTTCGTCTCCTATGGAGTCTATGTTCGAGGTATCGTAATATAGAAATTTAAATCCTTTGTAAGTCATAATGTAAACGAAAACTCTTACGTATTGATCCGTTTTCATATCCCACTGAAGAATGAATTGATTCGTGTTGTACCAATAATTTCCGTCTTTTCTTTTTAAAAGGAACGAATTTTCAAAGCCGTTTCCTCTCAGCTCTATAACTCTGCTTCCTATGGCGGGATCGTAAACGTTTCTTATAACCGCTCCTTTAGGATCGTTGTCGTCCACAACCCATCCGTCCGTTCCTCCGTTTTCGGCGTCGGAGTAGATTGTTATTAAGTCGTTGGCTCTTATCATATCGGGATAAAAAAAAGTTAATAACGGTAAATACATAATTATATTTTTTAATAATTTTTTCATAATAACCCTTCCTATTCTTTAAGATTCAATATTTTAACCGTATTTTATAAATTATACACCGTTTTTTTTAAAAGATTATTAAATATAAGTAGATTTTTTCTTTAAAAGCCGGTAAAGAGAATAAAATTTATTAAAAACCGTCGAAATTTTCTTTAAGAAGTAAAAATAATGTATAACGATTATCTATTTTTTAAAAAATAACTTTCTATTCCGTCGGCTATCCCTTTGGCCAAAACTTTTTGGAAGAAAGGGTTAAATAATCTTTTAGCGTCGGTGGGGTTTGTGATATATCCCGTCTCTATTAATATCGCCGGCATTTGAGCTCCCACGAGAACCCAAAAAGGTCCCTCTCTAACGCCGCCGTCCACTATTCTATCGTATCTTTTTCTTAGATTTTTTAAAATTCCGGCTTGAATGTCTATGGCAAGTTTGTTTGAAGCTATGATCTTTTCCCTATTGTAGAAATTTAGAAATATCTCTTTTGAAAAATAATCCATCTCTTTCATATCGCTTTTATTTTCGAGAGCCGCCGCGTTTTTAGCCCTTTCGCTCCTTGCCGGAGATAAAAAATAGGTCTCTATTCCTTTCATCGATAGATAGCTTTTTTTATTGGGAGCCGCGTTTGCGTGGATTGAAATGAATATATCCGCCATTTTTCGGTTTGCGAATTTCGTTCTTTCCCTAAGCCCTATGAAAGTGTCGTTTTCTCTTGTGAGATAAACTTTAAAACCTCTTTTTTTCAATTCCTTTTTCAACTTTTTCGCTATTTGGAGTGTGGCTATTTTTTCTTGTTTGTTTTGATAGCCGATAGCTCCGGAATCTTTTCCTCCGTGTCCCGGGTCTATAACTACGATTTTATTTTTTATGTAAGAAGCCACTATCGGTTTCGCGTGGCGTTTGGAGTCGCTTTTTCCGGCGGCGTTTCCCGATTTTTTTAAGCGGTTTGAAGAGGTTTTCTTTGACGAAGAGATTTTAAAGATTATACTCTCGTTTTCTATTTCGTAGGAAACTTTTATAGGTTTTCCGTTTTCTATAACCATTCTCACCAAATCTTTTCTATTTTGCGCTATTCTTACTTTTTTTGCGTTTTTTAGTTTTATCTTCGGGGATTTAAAAGGCAGATTCGTTTTTATGTCGATTATTTTTCCGTATCCGTTTTTTCCGTGTAGATCGAATATTTTTATGTCGTTTTCGGTAGGAGTTTTGTTAAGAAGAATTTTTATCTCGTTGTTTTTGGCAAATACGTTTCTTATTCTCGAAACTTTCGGAGTTTTAGTTAAAAGGGGAGAATCGGCCTTTTTTCGGTTCGATTTCTTTTTCGTTAGAGTCAGTTTATCGTAAGCGTCTTGATATCTTTCGTAAGGGAAATGAAGAATTTTGGAACTTTGAATGATTCCTTTGAGAGCCTTTTTTTGAAGCTCTTCGTTTTCGGCTATAATTGCTTTTATGTATAGATTTTTTAAGTTGTTATTGGCTCGAATCAGCTCTTTTTTGGACGAGAAAGGAATTTTTTGCAAATTCCTCTCTATTTCGCTTTGAAGATCTCCCGCAAATAGAGCGGTGAAAACCAATATGTTTAAAATAAGAAATTTAACTATTTTCCCCATTAACCAACTTATGCATAAGTTCCTTAACGGATATCAGTTTGTCTATCTTATATCCGTTGGCTCCGCTGAAAAAAAGTCCGGTTTCGAGATTTCCTTCGTAAGCGTCCGAAAGTCTGTCGGCTATGCAGTATCCCACCTCTTTGGCTTCTTTGCCTCTTTGGCAAGGAGCTACGCAGTTGCTTATGCACTTTATCGGCGGACCTTCCCTTTTTTCGACCGCGTCTATAAGTTTAGTGCGAATTCCTCTTGCCGGATAGCCTACCGGAGATTTTAAAAGCAAAATATCCTCTTTTTTTGCGTTTATCAAAATTTTTTTGAAATTTTCGTGGGCGTCGCACTCGTAAGTTCCTATAAATCTCGTTCCCATTTGTACTCCGTCGGCTCCGAGTTCCATCATACGAACTATATCGTCATGATCCCAAATTCCTCCAGCCGCTATCAGAGGAAAATCTCCCCACTTTTTAATCTCCTCTTTGATCGGAGCTATTAGATTTTCAAGCTGGTACTCTTCTTTGAAACACTGCTCGTAGGTGAAACCTTGGTGTCCTCCGCTAAGAGGTCCCTCCACTATTACCGCATCCGGAACTCTTTTATATCTTTGCGTCCATCTTTTGCAAATTATTTTTAAAGCTTTAGCCGAAGAGACGATCGGCACGAGCGCTACGTCGGGATAGTCTTTCGTAAATTCGGGCATATTCGTCGGAAGTCCGGCACCCGTTACTATTATGTCCGCTCCGGCTTCGCAAGCGTCTTTTACGACTCTTCCGTAATCGTTAATGGCGTATAAAACGTTGCAGCCTAACGGAGCGTCTTTGCAAATTTTACGAGCGTTTTTGAAAATTTCGATCAAAGCTCTTTTGGAATAGAAATTAATGGTTTCGTAAGGTCTGCCGTTTATCGCTTTTTCGATAAAGGCTTTGTTTTTATAATACCCCGTTCCTACCGCGCTTATGATGCCGAGTCCTCCCTCTTTGCTAACGTGTCCGGCAAGAGAGTCCCAACTTATTCCCACTCCCATACCGCCTTGGATTATAGGTGTCGGAATCGTGTATTTTCCTATTTTGAGAGGTTTGAATTTCATCTATTTTACCTTTATTTTTGCGAATTTTCTCTTTCCGACTTGCAGGATATACTCTCCTTTTTGAAGCTGAAGCTGTTCGTTTTGAATCCTTTCTTTGTTTACTCTTACGGCTTTTTGTTTGATGTCTCTTCTTGCTTGAGAAGTGGAGGGTTCGAGTCTGCTTTCCACCAAAGCTTTGGCTATCCAAACGGGACCTTCCATCTCGAACTCTTCCATTTCGCTCGGAATTTCCCTTTGTTTGTGAACTTTATCGAATTCTTCTTTGGCTTTAAAGGCCTTCTCTTCGTTATGATATCTCTTTACTATCTCCAAAGCGAGCTCTTCTTTTGCTTTTTTCGGATGAATTTTCCCTTTTTCGACTCCCTCTTTTAAGGCCTCTATCTCTTTTAGGGATTTGGAGCTTAAAAGTTCGTAATATCTCCACATCAGTTCGTCGCTGATGCTTAAAAGTTTGGCGTACATTTCGTTCGGTTCGTCGGTAACTCCTATATAGTTGCCCAGAGATTTGCTCATTTTGTTGACTCCGTCGAGTCCCTCAAGAAGAGGCATCATAATGACCGCTTGCTCTTTTCCGACGTTATATACTCTTTGAAGGTGTCTTCCCATTAAAAGATTGAATTTTTGATCCGTTCCTCCTATTTCGACGTCGCTTTTTAAAACTACGCTGTCGTATCCTTGAAGCAGAGGATAGATAAATTCGCTTATGGAGATGGGAGTTTGGCTTTTGTATCTTTTCTCAAAATCCTCTCTCTCAAGCATTCTCGCTACGCTGTAAGTCGTTGTTAGTTCCAAAAGTCCGCTTGCTCCGAGTTTTTCTATCCATTCGGAGTTAAAAACCACTACCGTTTTTTCCGGATCGAGTATTTTAAAAACTTGTTCTTTATAGGTTTGAGCATTTTTTAAAACGGTTTCTTTGTCGAGTCTTTTTCTTGTTGTGCTTTTGCCGCTCGGATCTCCTATCGTTGCCGTAAAATCGCCTATTATAAACTGAACTATCGCTCCGTGTTTTTGCATGAGAGCCATCTTTTGCATTAAGACCGTATGTCCTAAATGAAGATCCGGAGCCGTGGGATCGAATCCCGCTTTTACGTAAAAATTTTTTCCGTGTTCGTAATAATCTTTTACGAGCTTCTCTATTTTTTCTTCGCCTATTATTTCGCTGACTCCTCTTTTTATCTCTTTTAGAGCTTCTTCTACCATTTCGTTCAATCCTTTTTTATTTTTTGTAAGCGTCGTCAACTCTCGTAAGTTGTATGACTTTATATTTGTTTACTATTTTTTCTTGTATTTTTTCTATGTCTTTGTCGGGAAAATCGAGCATCATTTCAAAATAGCTCGTATGTCCCTCTTCGCTTTCTCCGAGTTCAATTGTAACAAGATTGATATTGAATTTAGCTAAGAAATTTAGGAAATTCGCCAAAGAGCCTTTCGTATTTTCCAAACTGACTATCATTTTAAAGCGGTTCGGTTTTTTCTTGGACCATTCCACAAAAGTCATAGGATAATGTTCGTCTATCATTTTTAGAGCGGTTGAGCATAGTTTGTGGTGAATATGTATCTCGCTTCCTTTTCTAAAGGCCACTATGTCGTCCCCGATTTTCGGATGGCAGCAGTAATCGAAATAGATGTTTGAAATATGGTTTACCGAATAGATCGTTATATATTCTTTGGTCTGTTTTTTTAGTTTGAATTTTTTTAGCATCATAAGAGGAGTCATCATGCGATTTTTGTGCAGATAGTTTTTCACAACTACGATCATCTCTTGAAAATACGAAGGATCCACCGCTATTTTATGCAGTTTTTTCCAAAGTCCTTCCTCTTTTATGATTTTTTCTATTTTTTCGTGATCGATATCGAAAGTGCTTTTTAGCAGATTGACGGCCACTTTCTGGTTTATGCTCTTGATCTTTTGTTTGCAGGCGGTTTTTATTGCGTTTTTCGCTTTTGCGGTTCTTACGGAGCTTTCCCACGTGCATCTTACTATAGGTTCGTCGGCCGTTTCTATTCTTACTATGTCTCCGTTTTTTAAAGCCGTTAGAAGGGGGACTCTTTTTTTGTTGACGTAGCCCGCTTTGGCTCTATCTCCGACTTCCGTATGAACGGCGTATGCGAAATCCAAAACGGTCGCTCCTCTGGGGAGCATGAAAATGTCTCCCTTCGGAGAGTAAACCGCCAAATCTTCGCTATACAGATCGCTTTTTGCGAGTTCGTAAAACTCCTCTATCGTATCCCCTTTTTGGGTTTTTATGTTTTCTATCCAATCGAGTTTAGGATGGAGTCCGTGGGAGTTTTTATATTTCCAATGAGCCGCGACTCCGTATTCGGCCGTTTTGTGCATATCGAAAGTTCGTATTTGAGCTTCGATTATGGATTGATCGTCGAATACGGCGGTATGAATCGTTTGATATCCGTTATCTTTCGGAAGAGCTATATAGTCTTTAAATCTCGAAATCAAGGGTTTGAAATTGAGATGAATAAGCCCGAGGGTTCTGTAGCATAAAAGCGGTTCTTCCACTATGATTCTTATTGCGAGCAGATCGAGCACCTCGTCTATCGTTATGCCCTTTCTTTGCATTTTAAGGTATGTGGAATAGTAGTGTTTTATCCTTTTTTGAATTTCGAATTTTCCTTCTATAAAGCCGTTTTCCAACATCAGCTTTTGGACTTTAAATATAAAATGGTTCAATCTTAGCTGGATTTGCTGTTTGTGATTTTTTATGTATTCGTCTATTTCTTTGTATTTTTCCGGCAGAGCGTAGTAGAAACTTAGATCCTCAAGCTGATTTTTTATCATGCCCATACCGAGTCTATGGGCTATCGGAGCGTAAACGACGAGGGTCTCTTCGGCTATTCTTCTTTGTTTGTGGGGAGGAAGAGCCTCGAGCGTCATGAGATTGTGAAGCCTGTCGCAAAGTTTAATAACCAAAACTCTTACGTCCTTTATCGAAAAAAGAAGCATATTTCTAAACGAAAGAGCCGATTTTATAAGTTTTTCGTTCGAAGTGGAGGGGATCAATTCTTCGTCGCGGATCTCTTCTATTTTCGTAAGTCCGGCTACTAAGTTCGCTATCTCTTTGGAAAAGAGTCTCTCCACGTCCTCTATCGTGCACGGAGTATCTTCCACCACGTCGTGCAAAAGAGCGGCTATGACCATCTCCTTGTCTCCTCCGTAGTGGGCTACTATGGAGGCTACGAGGATGGGATGGATGATATAGGGTTCGCCGCTTTTTCTAAATTGGTTTTTGTGTTGTTCTTTTGCGAATTCTAAGGCGTTTTCTATGGATTTTTCTCTCGGAATCAGCGAAAAAAGTATCTCTTGAGCTTTCTCTATGCTTTTGCACTCTTTTATTTCGCTAAATAGTTCTTGCAACAATTAACCTCTACTTTTTATCTACCAAACCTTCTATCTCTATTTTGCCTTCCGCAAGTTCCATAAGAGCTATGTCTGTGAATTTGTAGTTTTTTTTGTCCACGTTAACCAAAGGTTCGTCGCCTTCGGAAAGTTTTTTCGCTCTTGCGGAAATTGCCAAAGATAGCAGATATCTGTCGTTGTTTACTTTTTTTAACACTTTAGCCATCAACTTTTCAACTTTCATTTCTAACTCTCCTTAAATTTTTTTTACTACGGAACAGGAGGAGAAGTCCCCCTCTATGATTTTTTTCAGATTGCCTTTTTTGAACATGTTGCATACGATTATAGGGATGGAGTTTTCTTTAGCGAGCGCTATCGAAGTATCGTCCATGACTCTTATGTTATCCTCCATCGCTTGGTCGTATGAGAGGACGCTTATTTTTTTGGCGTCTTCGAATTTTGCCGGATCCTTGTCGTAAACTCCGTCAACTTTCGTAGCTTTTATTATCATGCTTGCGTCTATCTCTATCGCTCTTAAAGTGGCCGCCGTATCGGTAGTGAAGAAGGGATTTCCGGTACCGGCGGCGAATATTACCACTCTGCCTTTTTCAAGGTGTCTTTGGGCCCTTCTTACTATGAAAGGTTCGCAAATTTCTTGCATTCTTATCGCGCTTTGAACTCTAACCGGGATGCCGACATACTCTAACGCCTCTTGCATGGCCATTGCGTTGATTACGGTTGCGAGCATTCCCATATAATCTCCGGTGGTTCTTTTTATTATGCCGTTTTGAGAGGCGTTTACGCCTCTTATGATGTTTCCTCCTCCTATGACTATTCCTACTTCTATGCCGTTTGTTACCAGATCTTTTATTTCGTCCGCTATGTATTTTAGTACTTTGGTATTTATTCCGTAGCCGTTTTCACCCGCCAAAGCTTCGCCGGAAAATTTTACAAGCACCCTTTTTTTCACATCTGCTCCCTTAATTTATTCAGTAATAAAAATTTGCATATTTTACTAAAATTTTTCTCAATTTACTCTAATTAATTCGAGAGGGTCTATATGATAGTTTTCTTGGGTAACTTCCAAAGAGAGTTCTCTATCGACTCTTCCTATGACCGTTCCCTTTTTTATCTTTTTCCCGACTTTTATCGTCGGAGCTATTTTCGATAGATGAGCGTATATCGTATGGAGTCCGTTTTTGTGCTCTATGACTATGACTTTGTCCAAAAGGGGAGTATCTTTTGCGAATACGACTTTGCCATCAAGTATGTTTCTTACTTTTTCGTTCGGAGTTAGAGGTTTTAGTATAACCGATTCGTTGTAAATTTTCATTTTATACACCGGATCGTAGTAGTTTCCGAATCTTCTTTTTATAACGAAATTTTTAAGAGGCGGTATGGTTTTTTCTCCGGTATATCTTTTCGTTTTCGTTGTTTGATATGAAGAGCCTATTCTTCTGACGTTTTGAGAGGAGAGAGCTTTGGCTCTTCTTGCGGCTGCCGCCTCCTTTTGTTTTTCTTCTTTCAATATTTTGAGTTTTTGCAGGGTTTGTCTGATAAACTCCTGCTCTTTTTGTATTTTTGCCAATTTCTCTTTGTATCTTTTTTTCTTTGCGTTTAGCTCTTTGATTTTTTTGTTCTCTTTTATCTTAAGATTTTTCAATTTCTCTTTTTTTGCGTTCAGTGCCGAAATATATCTTTCTATATTTTTTATCTCTTTTTGTTTTCTCTCTATTTCAAGAAGGGTGTTTACGTAAGATTTTTGAATTTCCGAAAATTTCCGTTTGGTCATATGCGATATGGCTTTGAATACTTCGTGCGTTATGAGAGAATCAACGCTTTCGTTGTAACTGTTGTCCTTTGATATAAGCGTTACGGCGAAATTTTTCAGTATGATGTCTATAAGTTTTCTCTCAAGTTCCTGTTTCGTTTTTATGAGTTTGGAGGTGGAGAGTTTTAACTCCTCCAACTCTTTTTTTTTTAGATTGAATTCGTTTTGCTGCTCTTTTATGTTTTCGTCGAGTTTGGCTATTTGTTTTTTAAGCTCTTGTATCTTCTTTTGCTCTTTTAAAATCTCTCGTGCCACTTTGGATAGGGCGGAAGAGATTACTTTAGACTCTCTCTCCTTTTTTTCGAACTCCTTTTTATTTTTCATAATTTTTTGATCCAAACTCGTAGCGAGAGAGAGAGTTGACAATATTACGGTTAGAGTTGCTATAACGAGTTTGATTCTCATTTTATCTCTGTTTTTTGTTTTAATATTACTATCGTTACCGAGATAATCGTTATTACGATACTTAAAAGTATCAGTATCGACGTATCGTCGATCGGTTTGAAGAAGTTAAAATCTATCCCGAGAGATCTCATCTCTTCTTGAAAGGACGCGTTTTTGGGTAAGAAATAGTAAATTAGCGATACGGTTATCGCGCTTATTAGAGAATCGGTAAAGACGAGTTTGTATAAAACGGCGCTTTTCATCCAAAACGGAGAACCGAAAAGGCCCATTATATACATTCTCTCTTGATGCTGAAGCGTCCATATTTCCATCTGTTTGAAGATTAAGAGTACGCTTATTATGAAAATGAGCGTCGCGAAAACTTCGGATAGTTTTTTTACGAGAAGGAGCAGGTTGTAGATCTTCGTGTACGATTTTTCGAAAGTTTCCACTTTCGAAACGTTCGGAATCTCTTTTATTTTTTCTTTTATTTCGTTAAGTTCCCCTTTGTCGGGAGGGATATTTAACTTGACGTTGTAAAATTTGGGAAGAGAGGATTTTAGATACGCCAGATTTGCCGGAGAAAAATTTCCTTTAAATTCTTTCAATATATTGTTCGGAGATATCGGTTCTATGCTCTTTATTTGGGGAATAGCGTCCTTTAATCGTTCCTTGTTGATTTCTCCCACGGAAGTTATTACGATCGAGTAATCGTTAAAAAGTTTATATTGATAATTTTCTACGACTCTATCCATAATTATTACGAACTGAAAGCTAAAAAGCAATATGAATAGAGGGATTATTACGGAGATATGGTTTTTAAGAGACTTCATTAATTATCCCTCCGTCTAAAAAGTAGTGTTTGTAATTGATTCCCAAAGTCGATGGAATCTTATGAGTTACGATAACTATGGTCGTTCCCAAATGATGGTGCGCGCCTTTTAACAGATCCCAGATCACTTCGCTTGAATATTCGTCCAAGTTTCCGGTGGGTTCGTCCGCGAGTATCAAAATCGGGTTGTGGGCTAAAGCGCGTGCGATGGCTATTCTCTGCTGTTCTCCTCCGCTAAGCTCCAAAGGATATTTGTCCGCTTTATGAAGAAGTTTTACATGTTTTAATAGTTTGTGAGCCTGCATGGTGCATACGTTTTTGGAGTAACCCGCTATCATTAGAGGAAGCATTACGTTTTTTTCGACCGTCCACTCTTTTATGAGTTTGTAGTCCTGAAAAATCACTCCTATGTGTTTTCTTAAGATATTAAGTTTTTGCGGTTTGATGTTGTTTAGGGGTATTCCGCATACGGTTAGAGAACCTTTTTCGACCGGAAGTTCTCCGTAAAGGGAGCGAATGAGCGTCGATTTCCCGCTACCGCTTTTTCCGGTTACGAATACGAACTCGTTTTTTTTGATCGTCAAATTGCTTTTTTTGATGATAGGTTCTCCCTTTTTATACGAAAGTTGGAGGTTTTGCGCATGAATTATAATTTTATCCATATATCCACTCTTTTATTTTTTGATGTGCTTTTCGGTTGGCTTTTGAAGGAAGTATATTATTCGGAATATACTCTATTTTATCTTTCGTTATGTAAATGTAAAAATGCTCGCTTTTTTGATATGCCCCGAAACTTACTTTCAAAATTCCGGAAGTTTCGTCTATTTCGTATATCTTTTCGAAATGAATGAAAAAATCCTTTTCTCTGATAACTTCGTTTTTAAATTTTTTCTTTATTTTACTGAATAAAACTGAATTTTCAAATAAAAGAGGAGAGGGTTTTTCTTTTTTTTGTGAAATTTCTTCATTTATAAATACTAAATCATAAATATTTTTATTTAGTCTCTTCCATCTGTCCTCATATTTACTGCTTATTTCAAGCTCTCTGTTTTTATAAACTTTTAAAGAAGTTTTCGAGAGATTCAAAAATAGATCCAAAGAGTATCTAAAATAGTTTTCGCTATCGGTTCTCAACTCCAAAGAACCCTCTTTTTTCAAGACTCTTATCGCTTCGTTTATGAAATCTTCGCTAATGACTCTTCTATGAGGTTTTTTATCCCACGGAACCGGAAAATGGATGAAAATTTTATCTACGCTGTTTGATTCCATAAATTCCAAAAAGATTCTCGCGTCGTAATTGATTACCGAAATGTTTTCGACTTTTTCCGCTTCGCATCTTCTTAAGATCTGATCTATCGAAGGTCTGTGTATCTCAAGTCCTATAAGCAGGGCATCGGGATTTTTTTTCGCTTGATACAAAAGATGCCTTCCGCTTCCGAAACCTATCTCTATAAATATTTTTTTGCCGTTCGGTTCGAATTCGTTGAAAAAGAATTCGATGTCTTTTAGATAAGGAGAGAGTTTTTTGGCTCTTTTTCTTTTCGTTTCTACGTTTGAAAATAAAATCTCGCCTTTGCTTTTTTGTGCGAATATTTTGATGGCTTCCTGAATTATCCAAATCGGCAAAACGGCCGTTATTTTGTCGGCTTTGACTATGTAATCCTTCTCCCTTTTTTTTATCTCGAGCGTGAACTTTTTCTCTTTGTAAGAGACTATTAGTATCTCTTCGCCTCTTTCGTTTTTGGCGGAAGCCAAAAAGGTGAAATCTCCCTCTTTGAAGGGGTAATTTATATTTTCTATTCGCGTTAGCTGAACGTTAGGCATCCGTCTTTACTCTTTCGCTTCAAGGATTACGGATTTGCTCGGTTTCGACTCTATACCGTTTTTGTCAACTTCGATAACGTAAAATTCGTATTTTATCCCGGGTTTTAGACTTTTATCCACGAAACTCGTTCCAGTTATGTGAGTGAATTTTATCTTTTTGAATTTTAAAAGATCCGCTCTGTATTTTTTTACTACCGTATAGCTTGCCGCTCTGTTATCGGTAGGTATCCATTCTATATTTGCGGTTCTGCCTATGACGGTTGCGGAGACAATTTTCGGAGCGGACGGTCTGGGTAGGGTTCTTCCTTTTACGGGGCGCTCTTGCATCAAAGATTCAAGACCGTCTTTATCGACCGCCGTAACTTTATAATAGTAAACGGCTCCGTCTTTTTCTATTTTATCCGTATATTTGGTATCTTTGGTTCTTCCTATCTCCTTATAGAGAAGATCTTTTACCAAGATGTTTCTATATACTTTGTAGTAGGCTATATCTTTTTCGGGATTTTTTTCCCAAGTGATCACTATTTCTCTCGGAAGATTCGTCGTTGCTTTTAAGCCTCTTACCGTTTTCGGCAAAGGTTTCGTGGAAGCTTTTACCTCTTTGGACGGTTCGGAAACGACTCCGTCGGAGGTTTTTACTTTTACTCTGTAAAAGTAAACTCTGTTTTCTTTTACGTCCTTATCTATATATTCCGCGTTCAACCTTCCTTCTATTTCGTCTATTTTTTTCCATTTGTCAGAATCGGCATCTCTTCTTTCTATGATATAGGAGACTACTTTGGGATTGGGATGAGGGCGCCAGATGAGTTTTATTTGATTTGCGAGTCCTCCTATCGCTTTTATAAAAGGAACCGATTTCGGTCTGGGTTTGGTAGTTACCTTTATGGTTTCGGCCGGAACGGACTCTCTGCCGTCTTTGGTAAAAAGACTTACTCTGTAAAAATATGTGGTTGAGGGTTCCAAATTTTTGTCCAAGTAGTGAGACGCGTATCTGTCTTTGATTTTTGCTATTCTTATGAAATCCCCGTTAGGATCTCCTACGGCTCGGTATATGGAGTATCCGGCTACGTAATCGGAATAGTTCGGTTTCCACTCCAAAGCCACTTCCGCTATGTCGGATACCGCTTTGAGTCTCGTAACGGGCGGCAGCGAGGTGTCCGGTTGTACCACTTCCGGCTCCAAAAAAGGACTTTTTACGCATCCGCTACTTAGCAAAATCAAAAGAAGAGATGATATTATCAGGATTAATTTTTTCATTAAAAGTCTCCGAATCAAAATATTTTTCAGCCGTCTTTTTAAAATCTTCAAAAAGAGGAGCTTTAAAAATCATCGTTTTTTTAGTCCGAGGATGAATAAAATAGATAATATAAGCATGTAACATTATACGGTTTATTTTATCGTTTCCGCTCTTAAAACCATATAAATAATCTCCCAATATGTGACGGGATATCGAACTTAAATGAACTCTTATTTGATGAGTTCTGCCGGTGAAGAGTTTCGCCGCTATGAGTTCTTTTTTTTCGTCTTTTGATAAAAGGAGTTTCAAAAAAGCGCTTTTTGCGAATCTTGCGTTCTCTACGACCGCCATTTTGAGTCTGTTTTTCGGGTTTCTTCCTATCGGTTTCTTCATGACCGTATTTTCTTTAAGAGGCAGATCTATAATCGCAAGATAGTATCTTCCCATGCTTTTGTTTTCGAGCTGTTTTGATAGATGCAGATGGGATCGGTTGTTTTTCGCTACTATTAAGGCGCCGCTCGTTTCTTTGTCTATTCGATGAACTATTCCCTGTCTCTCTTCTCCCGATAGAGTCGAAAGAGAAATTCCTTTATGTTTAAGCCAATCGACTACGGTCGCCTCTTTGACGCTCGGAGCCGGATGAACGGTTAGAAACGGAGGTTTGTTTATGATTAGAATATCTTCGTCTTCGTATATAATATCTATATCGAAGTCTATCTTTTTGGGCTCTTTTTTTTCCGAAGCCGGAAGAAAAAACTCTATTTCGTCCTCTTCTTTCACCTTATAGCCGCTTTTTTTTACGAGTTTGTCGTTTACGAAAACTCCCGCGGTTTTTATTAGGTTTTCTATCTGGTTTCTCGAAGTGTTTAGATTCTCTTGCAGTATTTTATCGAGTCTTCCGGAAGTTTTTGCTTTTATCTTCATTCGCTCTCTTTTTGATATAATTATAAAAATTTATTTTATCAAAAAAATTAATAAGGATTTTATTGTTTCAGATAGACAGAAGAATTATAACCCATTTTGATATTTTGATTCCTTTGGTGGTCGTACCGATAGTTTTCACTTCTCATTATCTTATAAGCGAAATAAACCCGGTTTTGGCCCAGAAACAATTTATCTATTTTATCATAGGAATAGGGGCTTTCGTTCTGTTTTTTATTTTTCCCGTAAGAAAATTCGCTTGGGTGGTTCCTTTTATATATTGGTTCAACATTATTTTGCTTGTTGCGGTATATTTCGTGGGAGTTACCAAGCTGGGAGCGAGAAGATGGCTTGAGATACCTTTCGTTCATTTTACGATTCAACCTTCCGAAATTTTCAAACCGGCTTTCATACTTATGCTTGCGTATATGGTGAAAAACAATCCTCCTCCGGAAGGCGGATACGGATGGAGAGATTTTTTAAAATTCAGTTTCATTATACTTCTTCCTTTTATTTTGATAGCTAAAGAGCCCGATCTCGGGACGGCTTTGATACTTTTGCTTTTGGGGTATTCGGTTTTGTTCGTAATAGGAGTGAATAAAAAGATATGGATTACCGTAATGGTGATTTTGGCCGTAACCTCTCCCATATATTACAAAAATCTTAACGACTATCAAAAGAAGAGGATTAACGCTTTTATAAAAAACAAGCCGAGTTATCATGTAAGGCAGTCTCTTATTACGATAGGTTCGGGAGGTTTGACCGGAAAATCTAAAGAAGAGGCTACGCAAGCGAGATTCAAATTTCTTCCTATCGCTACGAGCGATTTTATTTTCGCCTATTTCGTAGAGAGATTCGGTTTTAGAGGAGCGGTTATTCTTATAGGCGCTTACGCTTTTTTGATTATACATCTGCTTCTTTTGAATTATAAGCTGAAAGAGGACTATTTCGGTATGGTGGTTACCACTTCGGTTTCGTTTTTGATATTTTTGTATATGGGCGTAAATATAGCCATGACGATAGGTCTTGCGCCGGTTGTCGGAGTTCCTTTGCCCTTTTTCAGTTACGGGGGAAGCAGTTTCGTTACTTTTATGGTGCTGTTTGGGATAGTTGAGAATCTATTGGCGTTTAAATTCGATATGCTTTACGAATCTATAAAGTATAAACTTCCTCTGTAGATTTTTTATTTTTTATTAAGAATGATTTGATATAATTTCACTCTCGTTTTTAGGGTCTATAGCTCAGTTGGTTAGAGCACTCGGCTCATAACCGAGTGGTCCCAGGTTCGAGTCCTGGTGGACCCACCATCTTCTTTGCTCCTCATTCGATTCGACTTTGCAATCCTCGTTTTTTATCAAGTGTAAAATCTACACTTCTTAAAGTAAAACTCGCAATTTTTTTTAATGCTTATTTCTTAAGTATTTATAAGTTTTTAAATTAATATAACGCGTGGCGTTTTCGGCATATTTTTTAAATGCTATTTTTACTCAAATAATGTAAATTCTTCTTCGAAACATAATTTAAAAGATTTAATTGATGCATAAATATCGTTTTAATAAAAATTATATTTTTTTTGTTATAAAATGAAAAGTATGAAAAATTTTAAAGGAGAAAAAAATGAGAATCACTCTTTCGAAGGTTCTTATATCCGCTCTTTTGGCAAGCAGTTTCTCTTATGCTGAGATTACTCTTAATAAAGAAGGTTATTTTGGTGAGATTCATTACGATGCCAAAACGAGCGGAAATTACATTTATACAGCAACCAGTAGCGGTATGGTTGTAATTGATAAAACGAGTTTAGCCAATCCTAAATTTGCTTCCAAATATACTACGGAAAACGAAGTTAAAGCCATAGACGTTTACGGCAGCGTAGCGATTTTGGCCGAAGGTGACGGAGGAGTGGAAGTTGTGGATATCTCCGATCCTTTAAATCCGAAATCTCTTTTTAAGGATCCGGCAGTTAAAGCTAAGGACGTAGCGGTAAACGGAGATTTCGTTTATGTGGGTGAAAAGGGAGGCATAAGCTCTTTTTCTCTTCTCGATACGGCCAATATAGTTAAAATGGGCGCTTTGTCTTTGGAAGGCGGAGTGAATGCCTTGACGACTTCCGGCAATTATGCATATTTGGCCACCAATAACGCCGTAAAGGTCGTAAATATCGCAAATCCGGCCGCTTTGACGGAAGTGGGTTCCGTTAGCGTTTCCGGAGTTAAGGATCTTTTCGTAAAAGGAAATTATCTTTATGCGGCGGACGGCAATAACGGTTTGAAAGTTTTCGATATAAGCTCTCCTTCTTCTCCCTCTTTGGTTGAAGAGAAAAGCTATAGCGAAGAGATTTGGAACTCTTTGGGAGTTTTCGTAAAAAACACTCTCGTTTTTATGGCTAACGGAGAAGCCGGAATAGCGGTTGTAGATGACGTTGTGCACACAAAAAAAGCCGATCTGCTTACAAACGGAGCCGCTTATAAATTCACTTCCGTAGGAATGGACGGTTTTATAGGACTTTCAAACGGAGGAAGCGGTTTTAACGTCATAGATTATAGGGATTTGACGGACGATAACGCTTCGAGCAATCAGCTTAGAGTGGGAGCCAGTTACGCAACCGTAGGTATTCCCGAAAAAAGCGTGGTTAAAGGAAACACTCTTTATGTGGCCGATCAGGACGGAGGACTTCAAATACTTGACATAACCGATCCTTCTCATCCTACGAGAATAGGAGGAGTCGATATAGGATGTAAAGCGACTTCCGTGGCCGTTAACGACGATGAAACCAAAGCTTACGTAACGGATGTCTGTACCGGACTTTTCGTGGTGGATATCACCGATAAAACTCATCCATCTACGAGCGAGAGCGGAGTGATCGTAACTCCGGGAGAAGCGAGAGACGTAAAGGTGCAGGGAGATTACGCTTACGTGGCGGATAGATTGCACGGTTTGGAGATTATAGACATTTCCGAGCCTTCGAATATGATGATAGTCGGAAATTACGATACGGACGGAAAGGCGATAGCTTTGGACGTCAAAGGAAATTACGCTTATATAGCCGACGAGAACGAGACTTTGAAAATAATAGACATTTCCGATCCGGCCAATCCTTCGTTGGTAGGAAAATATAAAAACGGCTATTCCCACGATATAAAGGTTGTGGACGGCAAAGCTTACATAGCTAATTATAGTTACGGATTGCAAATAGTTGACGTTTCCGATCCGGCCAATCCTTCATTGATAGGAAGTTACGATTTCGATCCCGATAGCTCCGCGGATCACGCAAGCGGAATAGACGTTAACGGAAATTATGCGTATCTTGCCTACAATGATCTCGGAATCAAGGTCGTTGACGTTTCCGATCCGGCCAATCCGGTAATAGCGGCTCAAAAAGATACTCCCGGCATAGCTAAAAAAGTAACCGTAAGCGGAGATTACGTATATCTTTCCGATCAAAAAAAAGGTATAGAGATTTTCAATACCGCTCAGTTGAATCCTAAACAGTCCTTCGTTTCCAGACTTTATAGAAAAATGCTTCATAGAACTTACGATAAAGCGGGACTCGATTATTGGGTAGGAGAGCTTGATAAAGGCAAAAGCGCGGTTGACGTAGCTGAGCAATTTTTCTTCTCGGACGACTTTAGAGACGCCAACTTATCCGATGAAGAGTTTGTTACGAGAATGTATAATACTTTCTTGGACAGAGCCCCGGATGAAGAGGGACTTGAATATTGGGTCGGTTTGATGAAGGATAAAAAATTTACGAGACTTCTCGTTCTTTACGGATTTGCGTTTTCCGACGAATTCAAGACGCTGGCTGATGAGGCCGGAATCACTCCTTATAACTCCGGTAATCAGTTAAAAGCTTTTCTTGAGAGACTTTACGCTTTGGTTATGAGCAGGCCTCAAGATCAATACGGTAAAGCCTTCGATCAAGAGGGATTGGAGTATTGGACTCAACAGCTTTTAAGCCAAGAGAAAACCGGAGGAGATGTAGTGATGGATTTTTACAATTCTCCGGAATTTTTGTCTAAAAATCTAAGCGATCTTGAATTTATCAAAAACGCATATTACGCCATAATGGGAAGAGAGGCGGATGCCGGCGGATTGAACTATTGGATCACTCAGCTTGGAAACGGTATGACGAGAAACGACGTATTGCAAGAGTTTATCCATTCGGAAGAGTTCCAAAAACTTTCTCAAGAGTACGGTATAAAACCTTTCTAAAGGTTTTTAAAGGAGGAGAGGAACTTCTCCCTCTCCTTTAATTTTTCAATTCTCTTTTAAAATTTCTAAAAAATATTGTGGGATTTTGGCTATCTTATCTTTTTTCATGCATACGAGCACTATTTTCATTTTAAAAACCGCTTCTTTTTTATCTTCTTTGTAAATCGTTTGCAAAAGGGTAAGGGAAGTTCTCTTTTTTTTCGCGACTTCGGTTTTTACCTCTATTATTTCTCCGAATTTCACGCTTTTTATGAAATCGGCTTCCAATTTTTTTACTACGAAGTGGTAATCTTCAAATACCGGAGACGCTCCTTTTTCAAAGAAGAGCTCGCTTCTTGCCCTTTCGCAAAAATTAATGTATTTTGAGTGATATACTATTCCTCCTATATCGGTATCTTCGTAATAGACTCTTATTTTCACTTCTTTTTTCCTTAAATACGATATTTCTAAACTTTTTTAAAAATGATTCCTTTATTAAACGGTATTTTATACGCTAACATTATTTTAATGAAATATGATTATAATTTCTATTAAGCGTTATCCAAGTAGTTCTTTCCCGTTAATTAACGGATTTGTAAAGGCAATTTTTTCAAAAACCGATCTCCCCATTAAAAGACTTTTGAAAATTGACGAGGATAGGTAGGATAACTCGGGCGGATTCTAATTTTATGTGGATTTTTTAAGGATTTAGCTAATGCGGACAAAAGAGAATAAAATGGATACAGCGACCAAGATATCCAAACGGCGGTTGAGCGTATTGAAATCGGCGGGGATATCGCGTTTTGCAAAATGCTTTTTCGTTTTATGAAGAGGTTTGAAGATAACTTGTCTCACTCCTTTTTTCAAAGGAGCAAAACAAGTTTTTAAAACTATTTGTCTCTTATGTTTAAGGCGGAGACTACTTGGGTGTATTTATCGTAATCTTTGGATTTTAGATATCTTAACAATCTTTTTCTTTTACCTACCATTTTTAAAAGACCGAGTCTTGAAGAGTGATCTTTTTTGTTTACTTTAAGATGTTCCGTTAAATCGGCTATTCTTTTGGTAAGTAGAGCTATCTGCACTTCCGCAGAACCCGTATCTTTCTCGTTTCTTGCAAACTGCTTTATGATTTGAGCTTTTTGCGCCGAATCCAAAGCCATGACTGACCTCCTGATTGGTAAAAATTTTTTGGAAAATGGATTATATCCAAATAAAAGAAATTAAGCAAATTTGGCGGGAGCATTTAACTTTTCTCTCGCTCTTTGGATGAAACTCTCTTTGTTGTCTCCTTCTATATATTCCGCAACTCCGTAAAGGATGGTGAATTTTTTATCTTCTTCGTCGAAATCTTCTATTATTTTCGCTATTCTTTTTGCTATCGCTTTTGCGTTTTCCAAAGAGCATTCCGGGAGAAGGAGTATGAATTGGTTTTCGTTCCAAGAGGCTAAAATATCGTAGTCTCTTACTTCCATTTTTATGGAGTGAAATATCATATCCAAACTCTCTTCGTCTAAAGAGCGTTTGTTTTTTTCTTCTATTTTAAAGAGGATTAAAGATAGATTTTTTTTGTTGTTTCTATCGTTGAAGATGTCCGAATTTACGAGCTCGGTGAGTTTGTCGTCGGTGTAAGTTTTCATAAACTCTTCGAAAGAGACGCTTTTTTGCAGGTCCGAAGAGCTTAGGAAATCTTTTATAAAAAACAGCTTTTTGCCTAACATTATAAAGCCCCTTTGCGCCGCGCTAAAATAAATAATTACGCAATTATACAAAAAGTTTTTAAATTAAACTTTATGATTTAAGAATAGTTGTAAGTTTGCGGAAAGTGATTAGATTTTATTTTTTTAAGACGCCCGAGGCGGTTTTATCTCGTTATATCGCCGTAATTACTTAAATCGGGCCGTTTCAGAAAACTCTATTGAAAAAGATGATAAAATTACTCTTAATTTTATCGTTTTGAGAAAAAGGAACTTTATGCTTTTAACCAGAGCAAGCGAATACGCTTTGTTGTCTTTGATACTTATAGCCAAATCCGACAAACCCGAAGGAGTCGAGACTTTATCCAACAGACTCGACATTTCGAAAAGTTTTTTGGCTAAAATTCTTCAAACTCTCGCAAAAGAGGGGATTTTAAAATCTTACAAGGGAGCCAAAGGCGGTTTCGTTTTGGACAGAAAGCCGGAAGAGATTCCGATTCAGCTTATTTTAGAGGCCGTCGAAAAGAAACATCCTTTGGTTTTTGACTGTTCTTCTTCGATGGAGAGCTGTCCCAACAATCGAGGAGAGTTTTGTATGATTTGGCCTTTTTTAAATAAACTTCAAAATAAAATAGATGAATTTTTAAGTGATATTACGCTAAAAGATATAATGTAGTTTTTCGTTTTTTAAGGATAGTGTTGGCAAAGAGGAAACCTCCCGGTTTTTTAAAATCTTTATCCGTTTATTTCGATGCTCTCGGAAAATCGAAAGATTTAGCCGTAGTCGTTTTTTTGATATCGATAGTAACTATTATTATAGTTCCTCTTCCAAGCAGCGTTTTAGACTTTTTTTTAACGATATCTTTGGCGGTTTCGGTGCTCTTTTTACTGATAGCCATTTACGTTCCGAGGCCGACCGATTTGACGACTTTTCCCACGCTTATTTTGATAGTTACCCTTTATAGGCTCTCTTTAAATATAGCTACTACCAGAATGATACTTAGCAAAGGTTACGAAGGACCTCAGGCCGTAAGCGACATTATTACGAGTTTCGGAGAGTTCGTAGTAGGGGGAAACTATGTCATAGGAATAATCGTATTTACGATTTTGGTTCTTATCAATTTTATGGTTATTACCAAAGGTTCTACGAGAGTCGCCGAAGTTGCGGCGAGATTCACTCTCGATGCGATGCCCGGAAAACAGATGGCGATAGACGCCGACTTAAACGCGGGACTGATAGACGAAGAGACGGCGAGAAAGAGAAGGGAGGAGATAATCCAGGAAGCCAACTTTTACGGAGCGATGGACGGTTCGAGCAAATTCGTAAAAGGGGACGCGATAGCCGGTATTATCATTACGATCATAAATATAATAGGCGGTTTTTTGATAGGAGTTTTTCAATACGATATGAGTATAGCCGACAGTGCCAAAACTTTTACGATTTTAACGATCGGAGACGGTTTGGTTTCTCAGCTTCCCGCTCTTATTCTCTCTACCGCTACCGGTATCATTATTACGAGAACGAGCAAAAAAGAGGAGAATTTTGCGGTCGGAGCGATTACTCAGCTTGGGAGCGAGTATAAAACTCTTTTGATAGTGGGATTTATTTTGTTGATGTTCGCTTTGGTTCCCGGACTTCCTACTCTCTCTTTAGGTTTCGTGGGAGTTTTGTTTTTGATTTTGGGATATGTGTTGAAATTGACCCGAGAGGGATATTTCGCTCAAGAGGAAGTTAGAGAGGAAAAACCCGAGGAGAAAAAGGAGGAGGCCAAAACTCCGGAGATGGAGAAAGAAGAGGAAGAGAAGGCTTTGGAAGATATTTTAAAAGTCGAAACTTTGGAGCTGGATCTCGGTTATCAACTTATAAAGTTGGCGGATAAGTCTCAAAACGGAGATCTCCTCGATAGAATAAAAAGTATGAGAAGAAAGATAGCCGACGATTTCGGTTTTATAATGCCTCAAGTTAGAATAAGAGATAATTTGCAGTTAAAACCTAATGAATATCTGATTCTTTTAAAAGGCGTGGAAATAGGACGGGGAGAGGTCTATCCCGATAAATTTTTAGCGATAGAGAATTTTTTGGTTTCCGAAAAGATAGAAGGTATTCCAACAAAAGAGCCGGCTTTCGGGATAGATGCGGTCTGGATAGAGCCGAGTCTGAAAGAGGACGCGATCATGAAAGGTTATACGGTCGTGGATCCTTCAACCGTTATTTCCACTCATATGAGTGAGCTCGTTAAGAAATATGCCGACGAGATTTTAACCAGAGAAGATGTTCAAAAGCTTCTCGATATGACTAAGAAAAACTTTCCGACCGTTGTGGACGATTGTTTGAAAGTTGCCAGTATAGGGCTTATTCAAAAAGTTTTGAAGGCATTGTTGCATGAAAAAATTCCTATAAAAGATATGGTTACCATTTTGGAAACCATAAGCGACGTTGCGGAAGTTACTAAAAATATCGATATAATAGTGGAACAAGTTAGAGCCAGACTCGCAAGAGTCATAACTTCTTTGTATAAGGATGAAAACGGTACCATAAAACTTCTTACTTTCGATACTCAAACGGAGCAGAAGCTTCTTGAAAAAGTGCAAGAGAGAGACGGACAGAGAAATCTGCTTTTGAATATAGGACAGATCAATTCTCTTATCCAGAAAGTCAGCGACGAAGCCGCTAAAGTTTTGCAAAAAGGGGCGACGCCGATTCTGATAACGGATCCGCTTCTTAGGAAACCTTTGGCGGATATTTTCGAGAAATTCGGACTTGACGTGATAGTTCTCTCTCATGCCGAGATAGAGGCCAATGCCAAGTTTGAAGTTATAGGAACCATCTCGATAGAAAATCTATAAAAATAAAAAGGCAGAGAATGAGTTTGAAAGTTTACCATCTTTCGCATACCGATTTGGACGGTTACGCGTGTCAATTTTTAACTGATAAAATTTTTGAAAACATAGAATTTTTCAATTCAAACTACGGAAACGAAATAGACGAGAAATTGATTGAAATATTTGATAAGATTGAAAAAGACGATTTTGAAGAGTTTTTGGTTTTGATTACCGATTTGAATTTGACGGTGCAGCAATGCGAATTTTTGGAGGAGAAAAAGAAAAAAAGCTCCAAAAAAACGGAACTTTTGCTTCTTGATCATCATATTACCGGTAAAGAGAGCGCCGAAATTTTTCCGTGGTATCGTCTTGACGTAACGAAATCGGCGACGAAAATCACTTTCGAATATTTTGCGGATAAATATAAAGTTATTGAAAAGTATGCCGATTTTGTTGATATAGTTAATGCGGTCGATATTTGGTTGAAAGAAGATAAAAGGTTTGAACTCGGTAAGGTTTGCATGAGGCTCGTGAAGGATTCGAACGAAATAAACAGAATCCTTTTTCCGAAAGAAAACAGCGAATATATGTTTTTTCTTTTGGAGAAGGCTCAGCCTTTTTTTAAAAAGAAAAACGGGTACATAGAGCTTGACAATTCGATACACAGGCTCAAAAAAGAGTTTTTTTCTCAAGGCGAGAGCGACGATACTCTCGATAATCTCGTAGCCCGTTTCATAGTCTCTTTATTGACGAAAAATAAGGAGAATATGAGCATATTTTATGAGGGATATAAAGGGATTTTGACTTATAGTATAGGAAACGTTTCCGTAATAGGAAACGAGTTTTTGGTTAAAAATCCCGATTTTGACTTTTTTATGGATGTGACGGGAAGAAAAACCGTTAGTTTGAGGGCTAACGGAAACATAGACGTGGGAGAGATGGCTAAAAAGATAGCCGGAGGCGGCGGGCATAAAAATGCCAGCGGCGGAAAATTAAATAATTTTAAAGATAGCTTCATATATAATAATATTAAGAAACAGATAGAAGATATTTTGAAAGGTGACGAGGGATGTTGACAAAAAGCAAAGATCAAGAGTTGTTCGATTCCAAAGTTGAGGTTGAAGAGCTTGCCATGCAGCTTGCGGATATGCTCGGGGCGGCTCTATATTTTGCGGGCGTGAAAGAGAATAGGATGCAAGAGGCCGTTGAAGCTTATCTTAACGCGATAGACGAAGTATTTGAGAACGAAGATATAGAGAAGATGGGATATGAAGATATAGTCAGGACTATAAAATATCTTCAAAGAAATAAAGGCTATCTTTTTAGAAATATTTAAAAACTCTCTTTTTCTTCCCTCCTTTTTTGATGTGAATCAATGTAATAAAAAATTTTTTACCTTATAATGAGTATAAAAAGTCGTTGTTTTCTTTATATGACTTTTCGGTCTTTTTATCTTATAAAAATAAATTAATTTTGAATTTTAAGAAGAAATGTTTCGCCCTCTTTTTTCGCATGTGTGACAAAATAGTGACAAAGTGTCCGAATTGTTAAGAACGGTCGATATTTTTTCTTTTTTAATGTTTCGGACGCCTTTTCTTAAAAACTCTTTCTCGCTTTATGTAAAAAATTAGAAAATAACGAAAAAAACTCCGATAAAGCTTA
>Ga0256914_1001061_pt1 | contig 26215 bp, 28 predicted proteins | sample HulkmetaG_FD_191571 | JGI IMG/M metagenome (GOLD analysis project Ga0256914, IMG submission 191571) | Hydrothermal chimney microbial communities from Main Endeavour vent field at the Juan de Fuca Ridge, Pacific Ocean - Hulk | ecosystem: Environmental > Aquatic > Marine > Hydrothermal vents ... | reverse complement strand
GTGCATTCGTGTATTCGCGTCCGCTTCGTGGACGGCCCGTATTAAAGCGGCAAGTCTTTGCGTCCTGCAGCAGAGCCGGAGTTGGGAACGAAAAGGCGGTTGCGTCGGATGGTCGTGGTCTGTGGGCCGCGGACGACCTCAGCTCGGAAAGGCAACCTGACGCGCAGGGGCCGCAAGGTGCGCCACCCCTGCCCCCAGCCGTCGCGCCTCAAGCCGTTGGCGGCAGGTAGGGCAGAGGGTGAGCCACTCCTGCCCCTGGGCATCGGTCTGCATCCGGTCCGGGATGGTCGCCCGCAGGTGGGCCAGCATCTCGGCAGGGGCCAGGGGAGCACCACATTGGGCACAGGCGACAAGGGTAAATTCCAGAACCGTCTCCGTGCCGGTCCCGGTCCCGTTCAGGCCGATGGCCCCGGTGGGGCAGGCGGCGGCGCAACGGTCGCATTCCTCGGAGCAGGTGGCGGCGAACCGCACCGTGCGCCGCCGGTCGGCTTCGGTCAGCACGATCAGGCCCGCCGGGCAGACGGTAGCACAGGCCCGGCAGCCGATGCAACGGGCAGCAACAACGGACAGGCGACGGGCAGGGTTCATCGGCGCACCTCCATCATCGGGGATTGAGCGCGGAGGATGTCGGCGGCAGCACGGCGTTGGAGCCGCTTGGCAAAGTGCTCATGTTTCTCCCGGTGCAAGGCAGCGGTGGGACAGGTGAGGACGCAGACCGGAGCCAACCCCCGGTCCCGACGGTCGGCACACAGATCGCAGTGGTGGACGGCCCGGCCATCCGCCGTGGGGAACATGAGGCCGAAGGGGCAGGCCAACAGGCACAGGCCGCAGCCCGTGCAGCGTCCGGCGTCCAGGAGGATCAAGCCGTCGTCGGCGGTCAAGGCCCCGGCGGTGCAGACGGCAGCACAGGGAGCCGGATCGCAATGGCGGCACATCAGCGGAGCGGCAAAGCGGTCGGCGACGCGCACGACGATTATGTTTGATGCGCCGTGCTCCCGCCCACAGGCGACCTCACAAGCGCGACAGTCCAAGCAACGTTCGGCGTGGATATAGATGGCATCCATGATCTTCCTCCCCTTTCCACAGCGGCGTCACCCGGCCTCGTCTCCGATCCGGCAGGCGGCGACTTTGTATTCGGGGATCTTGGCGCGAGGGTCCAGGGCATCGGTGGTCAGGCGGTTGGTCCCCTCAAAGTGGAAGGGCAAAAAGGCCAACCCTTCGCGCACGGCATCGGTGATGCGCACTTGCGCAACCGTTTCCCCTCGCACCGTGCGAATCGTTGTTGAATCGCCGTCGGCCAGGCCCAAACGGGCGGCATCGACAGGGTGCAGCTCAACAAAGAGGGCCGGAACTTGCGCCCGTAGGGAAGGGCTGCGCCGCGTCATGGAGCCGGAGTTGTGATGGACGGCCAGCCGCCCGGTGGTCAGGACCAGGGGATAGGAGTCGTCCGGTCGTTCGGTGGGGGCGATGTACTCAACCGGCTCCAACCGCGCCCGCCCATCGGCGGTGGCGAACCGTTCGGTGTGGAGGATGGGTGTACCGGGGTGCTCGGCCGTCGGACAGGGCCAAAAGATGCCCTCCCGCGCCTCAAGGAGCCGCTCCGGGGTGATCCCGGCGTAGAGGGGCACGGTACGGTTGATTTCGGCGAGGATGGCGGTCGGCGAATCGGGGAAGGGGGTATCGGGAAGGAGACGGGCGGCCAGGTCGGCAATGATGCGATGGTCGGCGCGGGCCTGACCGGGCGGGTCAACGGCCCGACGGCTCCATTGGACGCGCCGCCCGGTGGAGGTGTAGCTCCCCGATTTTTCGGCCCAGGCTGCGGCAGGGAGTACCACATCGGCCAGGGCCGCCGTTTCGGTCAGGAAAATATCCTGGACGACCAGGAAATCCAGGCGGTCCAGGGCAGCCCGCACCTGGTTGCTGTTGGGGTCGGAGACGATGGGGTTTTCCCCCATGATGTACATCGCCCGGATGTCGCCCGCTTCCGCAGCGTGCATCATCTCTACAACCGTCAAGCCGGGCGCATCCACAGGACGGTAGCCGGGCAGCAGGTTGGGCAACGCGCCCATATCGCCCGCGCCCTGGACGTTGTTCTGGCCGCGCAAGGGCATCAGCCCTGTACCGGGCCGTCCGATCTGGCCGCAAAGGAGGGCCAGGTCGGCGCAGGCCAGCACATTGTCCGAGCCGGTGGTGTGTTGGGTAATGCCCATGCAGTAGGCCAAGACGGCAGCAGGGGCGGTAGCATAGGTCCGGGCGGCGGCAACGATCTCGCCCTCCGGCACACCGGTCAGGGCGGCGGCCCGCGCAGGCGGATAGTCTTGCACATGGCGGGCCAGGGCCTCAAAGCCGGTGGTGCGCCGCGCGATAAAATCGCGGTCGGCCAGCCCTTCGTTGATGATGACGTGCATCATGGCGTTGAGAAGGGCCACGTCGCTGCCGGGCCGCAGTTGGAGGAACCGGTCGGCCATCCAGGCGGTGGATGTCAGGCGGGGGTCGACGACGATGATCGTGGCCCCCCGGTCTTTGGCCTGCCATACCCAACGGGCAGCGACGGGGTGGTTGGCCGCCAGATTGGAACCGACGATCAGGATGCAATCGGCCAGGGCCAGATCGGGCAGGGGGTTGGTCATGGCCGCGCTGCCCAAGCTGTGGGCCAAGCCGACGACGGTCGGCGCATGGCACAGACGGGCACAATGATCCACGTTGTTCGTACCCAGGCTGCGGGCCAGCTTCTGAAAAAGATAGTTTTCCTCATTGCTGCACTTGGCCGAGGCCAAAAAGCCCAGGGCATCGGGGCCGGAGGCGCGATGGACGGATCGCAAGGCAGCGGCGACCCGCTCCATCGCTTCTTCCCAGGTTGCTTCCCGAAAGCGTCCGTTCTCTTTGATCAAGGGTGTCGTCAGGCGGTCGGGATGATCGAGCACTTCCAGGGCGGCGTTGCCTTTGGCACACAATGCCCCCAAGCCGACGGGGTGTTCGGTGGCATACTCTATCCCCACGGCCCGCCCATCCTCAACGACAACGTTCAGCGCACACCCGGCCCCACAGTAGGGGCAAATGGTGGGGACAAAGGTTTGTTTTGTCATTACGCTTTCCTCACGGGTACTACCCAGCCGCCCTTCCCGCAAGCCGGCAAACCGATTGCAATCGCCGACTTTGACGGGCAACCGGTTTCAATCTGAAACCACTTCCAAGCCTGCAGGAAGGTGAGCAGTCATCCTCACGGGTAATCCAAACGGTAATCGAGGGCCGAGTCTATCCCCAGAGCAAAACAGATGGCTTGCTCCGCTTCCCTCATCCTCTGAGGCGATAAGACGGTGATCAAAGAACCTAAACGAGACTTGGGAACCGTCTGAATGTGATCAAAGTTCGCCGCACAAACGGTTAGCAGGCCATCTTCAGGGGTCAGCAGGACTTCAGAGGGGATGTCACGCACGGTGCGGGTGATGGGTGCCACCGTCACTTCACGTAAGAAGCGAATGGCGGAATTGCGGGTCAGAATCAGCACAGGGCGGCGTTTATCCGGCGCCCTGAAGGTGTACCAGCGTACCTCGCCGCGCCTCATGACTCCCCCCACGCTTGTTCGTCTTCCCAGATGTCAAACTCACCCTCTTCGACGGGATGGCGAGCATAACCTTCTGCCTGCTTTTCTTCCAACCGGGCGATCCAGTGCTGCCGTAAAGCCAAGCGGATCGCCCGACGCACAAAGGCAGAGCGGTTGATCTGCAAATCACGCACCACCCGATCTACCTCCGCCAAAAGGGGTTCATCTATGGTCATCTGTATCGTTTTCACCCGGCCCTCCCACCAAAACGGGATGATAACTCTATTTTACTCCGATCCACCGGAAGGTCAAAGACCGACGAGCGATGGCGAGCAAGTCGGGCGAGTGCGGATAAGCAGACGGATGTTCTTCACTCCGCTTATCCGCACCCATATCATCGCTACACCGTCTGTGCTACGACGTACCCTTCCACCAGTTCGGCGGCGGCGGCGCGGCGCACGCTGCCGACAAAGTCCCCTTCCTCCACATAGACCAGCGCATGGGTCGGGCAGGCATCCACACAGGCCGGAATGTCTCGGTCGGGGCAGCGGTCGCACTTGACGGCGACGCGCCGTTCTAGCTCACGCCCGATGACGCCGTAGGGACAGACCATCGTGCACATCCAACAGCCGATGCAACGGTCCGGATCATGGCTCACGATGCGGGTGATGGGGTCCTGGCTCAAGGCCCCGGTGCGACACGCCTGGACACAAGGAGCATCTTCGCAGTGACGGCAAAGGAGAGGGAGTTTGTGGTCATCCACCTGTTCCACATAGAGTCGCTTGCGGGGGACCGGCTTTTCGGCGATGGCGGCGAACAGGGTTTTACCGGCCGAATGCTCCACGGCGCAGGCCAGCTCGCACGAATGGCAGCCAAGACAGCGGTCCAGCCGGACAAAGATCTCTTTCATGGCAGCCTCCTTCTAGATGCCCAGGGCGGCCCGCTTGGCAGCAATGTGATCGATCATGAGTCTGGCCCCCTTGACCGGATCGAGCTCGACGGCGAACTTGGCTCCGACCACATCTTCGGCTCCTTCGGTTAACAAGGTGGCAACGTTGGGACTACCCAACACCTGGGGCACGGTTCCAAGCACGGTAAAGATACCGGAAGCAACAACATAAGCTCCGATACTGAGAGCCTTTTCGCTCATCCACTCCGGTGCTGCACCAGCCACCGGCAGATCACTGATGTCCACACCCAGGGCATTGGCGATAGCCGCGCAGGCGACCAAGATGCGGCTAATGTCTACACAGCTGCCCATGTGCAACACCGGCGGGATGCCCAGCGCCCGGCACACGCCCTTCAATCCCTCACCAGCCAGATCCGCAGCTTCCGGTTGCAACAACCCGGCTTTGGCACAAGCGATAGCATTGCAGCCGGTGGTGACGACCAGCACATCATGGGCAATCAGCTCCTTGACCAGGAGAACGTGACCTGCGTCGTGAGGCACCTTGGGGTTATTACAACCGACCACGCCGGCAATACCCTGGACAGCACCGCTTTTGATGGCATCCAGCAGCGGGTCTAGACTACCGCCCAGAGCTTCTACGATGGCCTCCACGCTGAAGCCGACCATACATTCAGTTTTTTCTTCCGGGATAACGACACAAGCGCGTTTGCGGTTAGGGTAGTTCTCTACTGCCCGGCGCACGATGGCTTTGGCCGTTTCGTATGCCTCTTCTTCGTGGAATTCAATGTGAATCGCGCCGGGGAATTTGGCCTTGGGCGAAGTGGAGATGAATTGGGTATGGAAGCAGCTGGATAGGTCAGCCAAAGCCGGGAAGATACATTGCACATCTACGATCATGGCTTCCACCGCGCCGGTGATAACCGCCAACTCTTGCTGCAAAAAGTTTCCGGCGATGGGGATTCCATGCCGCATCAACACCTCATTACCGGTGCAGCACATTCCGGCAACATTGATCCCTTCAGCCCCTACTTCTTTGGCCAAGGCCAGAAGATCCGGGTCTTGGGAAGCAGCAACGATCATTTCCGAAAGGATCGGTTCATGACCGTGGACAATAATGTTAACCTGATCGGTCTCAAGCACGCCCAGGTTGGATTGAGTACGGAGGGGTTTGGGGGTCCCAAAGAGCACATCTTGAATTTCGGTCGCAATCATGGAACCACCCCATCCATCGGCGATGCTGGTTCGCAAGCCATGCAAGACAAGATTCACATAATCGTTGTCCACGCCGATATGCGTGCGGTGCATTCCTTCGACGATCTCACGGTCAATACCCCGTGGGTCAATGCCCAGTTTCTGCCAAAGCTCCACACGACCTGCCGGAGCACGGCGGGTAAATCGGATGGGGCCTTCCTGACGGCCAAATTCGGCCAGAACGGCGTTGGCCAGGTCCAATGCAACCTCGTTGATAGGACGCCCTTCGTGAGGAATGTTATACTCCTCGGCCAGGCGTTTGAGCTTGGCTTCGTCGGTGATCTGATAGCCGCCGCTCTTGCCCTCTGCAGTCAGCTTGAGGGTATGAGCCGCGTCACGACCATGGTCCGAATGCGCAGCCGCTCCGGCAGCAATAGCCCGCAGGAGACCACGAGCGACCATTGTATCGGCCGTAGCCCCACATACCCCTTTGCTCGGCCCTTCGCCAAAGGGATCAACACGACAAGGCCCCATGTTGCAATGACGGCAACAGACGCCCAGCTCGCCAAAGCCGCATTGTGGTTGCTGCGCCTCCAGACGGTCCCACGCCGTTTCCAGATGCTCCCGCTCGGCCACGGATAGCATAAATTGGGTGGCCGGATCAATGCTTCGTTGCAAAATTTCTTCCCTCATTGGAATACCTCCCTTTCTCCTTGTGATCAAATCTGATGATGTTCAGATGTTTCCCATTCGGTCAGATACAATCACCTCCTTTATCACAATCAATAGCGGTTGAAACCGCACCCGGCGGGCCGTTGGCCGACCGCCCGCCTGTGCGTGCAGAAGCGTCCGCGTAGGCGGACGCCCGGCCCCAGGCGCGAAGGGTTTCTTTTCCTTTGCGCCTTTGCGGTTCAAACCTCCGGAACCGCCAAGCGGACGCGAATACACGAATGCGCCCGGCCGCAGGCCCGAAAGGAGCGACGTGAACCGCCGCCCCCGGCGCGGGCCGCCGGGGATTTTCATCCTTGGCGGTGCGCCGGGGGATCGGTCAACTTCCTAGCCTATGCCGGTCATCTGGAACCAGACGACGGTCCGGCCCTGGTCATCCACCCCCTGGATTTCAATGAGCAGTTCCGCGCCGTCCTTGCGCCAGCGTTGATTGGGCCGAGTTTGCATGGCCTCGGTTGGGGCTTGCTGCTGCCAACCCTGATCCCGCAGCCAGGCAGCGTACCAGTCAAACAGCTGCGGTTCCGACATGGCGGTCGCAAAGCCCAGGTCATAGCCTTCTACCACCGGCACAACCTCGGCATCGTCGGGCTGAGGGAACGCATCCCAAAAGGCGGTCTCGTTCAGCGGGGCGGCTCCGCCGGAAGAAACGATGGTGAAGGGGTAACGTCCCACCTCCACGCCATCCAACATCAACACGACGAAATGCTCGCCCGGCGGCCAGCCCTCGGCAGGCAGGTAAGAGAAGGTAAAGCCCACATCGTTGTAGTTCTGGTCCGCCGTGAGGCTGGTCGTGCCGTTCTCGTCCAGTTGCCCGCCGATGTACCATTCGGCCTGGAGCCAGGAGCTGGTTCCCAGGTCGGCACGGCCCACCAGGTAGACCGTCTCATCGGGCGCAAAGGAGGTCGTGGGGTCTACGGGGTTGTAGTTGTCATCCGCCCCCCGTGCCAATGTGATCGACTTGACTTGGGAGGGGATGGCCCCCGGCGGCGGTGCAATGCGGAAGGTATAGGTTCCCACCGGCTGGTCGTTGTAAAAGACCTCGGCGCGGTAGCCTACGCCCAAGGGGAAGGGGTTGTCATGAGTCAAGGTATAGCCGACAAAGGTATCCTCACCGATGGAGAAGAGCAAGCCGCTGTTGGCATCGGCCAAGTCCACCCCGGCCTCGGCGATCAAGGTATCATTCCAATAGAAGCGGGCGGTCACGATCCCCTCTTTGGGTCGCCCTTTGAGTCTCAAGGAAAGGTAGATCGTTTCATCGGCCTGGAAATCGGAACCGGGGTTCACAGGTTCCATCTGCTCGGTCAGACCGTGGGCAAAGGTCGCCTCTTTGATCTCAATACCCGCAGCGGGAGGCGGAGCAGCCTCGGTAGCCGCCGGTTCCCCTGAAGGCGGGGTGACGACGACCGTCGTCATCGGCTGGGCAGGCTCCGGAGTGACGACGATGACAACGGGGGTCGGTTCTTCCCCACCGCAGCTCAGCATGGGAAGGACAAAGATCAGCGCGATCAACAGAATCATTCTCAGTTTTTTCATACCCACCTCCTAAAATCAATGTGTGCCCTAAGATGTTACGATTATTATACCTTGTTTTCCACGGGATGGCAAACGAAAAAAAGACCTGACAGGCCGGCCGATGCTCTGCATCCGCCACCTATCAGGCCCGGTTTTTCTGAAGGTCCGGCCGGCAGCTCTAGCCGTAGCCCGGTCCCTCTTCAAAGAACGCCCGGTTCAAGTCAATCCAGTTCTCCAGCCCTTCGGGAACCTCATCATCGGCGTAGATGATCTCCTCCGGGCATTCGGGTGCACACGCGCCGCAGTCAATGCAATCGTCCGGGTTGATCCAGTAGCTGCTGGGCCATTTTTCATCGTCTTCCGGACCGGCGACGATGCACTCTACCGGGCAGACCGCCGCGCAGGAACCGTCGCGGATGCAGCCTTCCGTGATCACATAGGCCATGATGTCACCTCCTCTCTGCGGGAATTTTGTTCGCGTCAAACCGCCGCGCCTAGTTTACCACGGTTCCGGGAAGAAAGTCAAGTTATGCACACGGTTACTTCGGGACCGCCGAGGAAAAGGAGCAAGGGCCGATGGCACACTTGCCACAGACATCGGCCAACCCCAGTTCACGGTATTCGGCGGCGACGCCAAGCAACCGCCGATAGCAGGTGTGCTTGTCCAGCGGAGCGTCCACGGTCAGGGCGTGCACCGGGCAACGCAAGACGCATTCCAGGCAGCTCCCGTCATAGAAATAGAGGCAGCGTTCACGCGGTTCGGCAGGGACAACCGCTATTTCGGCATCAACGATTACGCTGCCGAAACGACCGGCACAACCGGAGTCGGTGATGACCATTTGGTGCAAGCCGAAGCTTCCCAAACCGGCGATGACGGCCACGCTTTTGTGGGACCAACGGCTGAGCAACGTCTCCTCATCAAAATTGTGGGTAGCCGGTTCGGTGGCAGCACGGATGCCCCGTTCGGCCAAAGTCTCGATCAGGCGTGCGGCGATACGCCCGATGAGGGCATTGGTCTCAATGTACGCCACGGCCCACTCTCGGGCCACGCGCCGAGGGTGACGGGCGTTGGCTTCGACTACCCAGGGTGCAAAAGGCAGGAAAAAGGAGACTACCGTCTTGGCTCCGGGCAGCAGATCGGTCGGCAGCAAGTGCTGTGGCCCGGCTATGCGGTTCAGATCGGCAAAGCGTGGGTCATCGGCGGGAGCAAAACCGACCAGCGGCGTGCGATACTCGGTCACAACATCTGCCCGATCCACGGTCTGCCGGATAACGGCGGTGATAAACTCGGCCAATGATTGGTCCATGTCCTTTTCCTCAAAGACCACAAGCCGTCTACAAATCAGGCACGAGTGCGCAAATGCGCCCGGCCCGGCAACCTGCGGGAGGTTTTTTGGTTTGTAGCGGCCTGCGCTACGTTGCTCGCTCGGTGCAGCAGGCGGTCGGCCGGCCGCAGGCTCTTAGGATAGCATACAACGCCGGGGTTGTCAAAGCCCTCCCCGGAAATCACAGGCCCCCCACAGGCCGGTCGCCCACAAATTGGGTACGAATGCCCCCACCCCGCGCTTGCCCGATCCCCGCCGCAGTGCTATAATGATCGCGCAGTCCAAGAGATCGGAGACGCAAGGATGGAAAAGCAACCCAATTCGCGCATGTGTTTCGTCTGCGGCATCGAGAACCCCATCGGCCTCGGTCTGTTCTTTTACACCGACGACAAAGGACGGTGCATCACCCGTTTTCGTCCCAAGCCCGAACACCAGGGCTACCCCGGCCACCTACACGGCGGCATCATCTCCACTCTGCTGGATGAGACCATGGGCCGGGTGCTCACTCCCCAAAATGTATGGGCCATGACAGGCCGCTTGGAGATCAAATTCATCAAACCGGTTCCCCTAGACCGAGAACTGACCGTCATCGGCGAGCTGATCCGCGACCGCTCGCGGGGTTATGAGGCTCAGGGGGAGATCCGCCTGCCCGACGGCACGGTGCTGGTCAAAGGCAAAGGGTTCTACGTCCGCATCCCCGACGAGGTGGTTGAGCAGGCCAAATCGGAGCTGGATTTTTGGAAGGTGATTCCCGATGAATGAGCACAACATGCCGGTTCTCGGCGTTGACCTGGGCGGAACCAAGATTTTGGCGGCAGCCGTGGACCCCACAGGCCGTGTGATCGCCCGCATCAAGCGCAAAACCCGCGCCGAACGAGGACCGGAGGCGGTCATCACCCGTTTGATCGAAACCTGCCGCCGTGTGATCCGCAAGGCGGGCCTGACATGGGATGAGATCGGGGGGGTAGGTCTGGGCGCACCCGGCCCCCTAGATCCCACCCACGGCATCATCTACAACACGCCCAATATGCCCGGCTGGAACCAGGTCCCCCTAGGGCCGCGCCTGGCAGAAGCCCTGGGCGTCCCCGTCTACTTGGAAAACGACGTAAATCTGGGCACGCTGGGAGAGCACGCCCTAGGCGCGGGACGGGGCACGCAAGACATGGTGGGTATTTTCGTCGGAACGGGCGTCGGCGGGGGCGTCATCCTGGACGGCAAGCTGCGCAGCGGGGTACGCAGCGCAGCTGGGGAAATAGGCCACATGGTTGTCCTGGCCGAAGGGCCGGTCTGCGGCTGTGGGAAACGGGGCTGCCTAGAATCGGTAGCCAGCCGCACGGCCATCGTCCGAGACATCCGGTCGGGGATCGCCGCCGGGCGGGAAAGCATCATCCCCCAGATGACGGGTGGCGATCCGGAACGGCTGACCAGCGGCGTGCTGGCCCGGGCCTGGCGGCAAAGGGATCCCCTGGTGCGAGAGGTGATGGGCCGGGCGCAATTCTATCTGGGGGTAGGTGTTGCTTCCATCGTCAATCTCCTGGACCCGGAGATGATCGTCTTTGGCGGCGGCGTAGTCGAGGCTCTGGGCGATGAGTTCTTGGCCCAGATCCGCATCGTCGCCCGTCAGTATTTCATCCAGCAACGGGATGCCGACCGGGTACGCATCGTTACCGCCTCCCTGGGCGATCAAGCCGGGGTGCTGGGGGCGGCGGTGCTGGTCTGGCAGCGTAGCCACAGGTAGGAAGCCGGTCGCGCCTTTACAGAGGGACCAGCCGCCAACGCTCGACGGCCCGCCCATCGGCAGCAAAGGTCGGTTCACCGACCATCTCTGCTTTCAGGCCAAATCGCTTCTTGAGGAGGGCGAACATCAGTGTCGTAGAAATGTGAGCGGGGACGGCCCCTTCGGCGATGAGCCGTTGCGCACCGGGCAGGATGACCGGATCGCGCATTTCGTAATCCCACCGGTCGTCGCCGACCTGCCGGACCGCAATCTCGGCCACGTAGCCAACGCGCTGCAGATAATCGGCCAACCGCTGCATGGCAACGAAAGGGCTATCATCGGCCTGCAAACCCAGATCCGCTTCTATTTCGTCGAACAACACCTCTCCGGAGCGCCAGACGACATACCAAGCCTCTTCCCCCCACCGCTCCCAGATGGCGCGGTAAAGGGCGTAAATCTGCCGGTCAAAGTAGACCGGATCAATCATCCTCGCCTCCGTCTCGGTCGGCATCGTCACCCCCCTCTTCCCGGAGCAACTGCCGGGCATCGGCGGCATCGGCAGCGGGAACGAGAATGTCCACCTGCCCCAATCCATCCACCGTCAGGCCAAAGACCAACCCCGCCGATTCGTACTTGAGCAAGACCGGAATCCCGGCTGCTTCCAACTTGCTTTTGAAAATTTGTGCCAGGTCCCACCCCTGGCAGGTCCACACACGGACCAGATCCGATTCTTGAGACATACACTCCTCTTTCGTCCGCACAAGACTCGCATCACAAGGACACAGGCCGTGACACGAAGGGGACGCTTCCCGGTGCTCTTTGCCCCTAGAACAAAGCCGAAGAGACCAGGACCATAATCTGTTCCACCGCCTGCCCAACCATCAGCCCGACACCGATGACGACTCCGGCCAGCAGCCCGGCAATGGCCAGGTTGCCTTTTTTGATCTCGGCCACTTCATCAATCCCCCGCGTCAGGGCGGCAAAGAAGGCCAGGGCCAGGGCCAACGTAATAACCGTCAGCACCAACCCCACGGCCAACTGCAGGGCTTCGGCAAGCATGGCCCGGAAAAAGAAGGTATGCCCTACATCCCAAGCCGCGTTGTTGATCGTGAGAGCAGGGCGCAAGACGATGGCGACGGAGATCAAGATCGCCCCCAAGACGACACCGACCGCCGGGTTGCCCTGACGCAACTCTTCCCATTCGTCCAGATCGCGGGTGAACCACTGAAATAGATAGAAAGCAAGATAAGCGGAAAGTGCACTCAGCACGACGGCGACGGCCATTTGGGCCAAGCTCAGAAACAGTTGCACCATGTTCCCTCCTCCCTCTGCAACGCCGGATTCACGGAAGCAGTATACCACAGAGCGAACCAGAGGGCAACATACGAACATACACCTATCCCGGCATTTCAGTTGTCAAAGGAGGGGAAAACTGGTATAATACCCCGGCGTCTGCAGAGGGTTGTGGAGCAGCACGAACACAACACACACACAAGAGGAGAACCCCGTGATCCAACGGAGAACGCAGTCGGAAGCATACTGGTACGAACAATTCCAAGTAACAGAAGAGGATATAGAACATATCTCTTCCGTCCTGTTGGACGAAGCCCGTCCCCTACCTCTCGCCACCCTGGCCCAAGCGGTGATTGAACGGCATTGCCAACAGGAAGAAGCGTTGATCGCCGCCCGGCTGAACCAGGGGCCGATCTACCAACCCAAAGACGAGTACGAGATCGGACAGAAAATCATCTTTCCGGCCCTGAACTACATTATCGGTCAAGTCATCGGCTCCCGCCCCGGTCACAACCCCGATGACGGAGAATTTACCGTGATTCAGGTTGAATTTGAAGACGGCCAGGTGCGGGAGTTTGCCTCCGCCCTCAAAGGGGAGCATAAGCTCAACCGCCCCGAAGGGGACGACGGCATCCTTGAACAAGCCGATCTGCTTTCTCCGGCAGAGCTTTACGAACGATACGGGGATGTAGTGGAAGAAGTGCTGGCAGAAGCCCTTCAAGAAAGGGAAGAATTCATCTCCTTCCGGGGGCAATGGTTCCTGCAAGACCTATTGGTCCCCATTGACATTGGCCGGTTGAACATCGCCGAAGCGTTGGTGGAGATCAAAGGCAGGCCCTTGCCCACCGCCGAGTTCCTGCCGGACCTAGACCTGCCGACCGAAACTTCGGAAGAGCTGCAGATCTTTTCCCTTAACTGCGCCCTGCAGGCCGACGACCGCTTTGATAATGTGGGGGACGAAGGACGCGACATCTGGTACCTGCGACGGATGACGCCGGAACCGGTCATCTCCCCGCCGGATGTGTTGATCTTGAAACCGGAACCGTACAACCGCCGGGCGATCACGGAAGACCTGTTGCTCATTGAGCGAGAGATTGACGATGAAGGCAGCGGAGAGGAAGTCATGGGGCCGAGTCGCCCCCTTTACCGGACGACCATCTCCCTAATTTACCCCCACCGGCGATGCGGTACGCTCCCCCTCACGGTGCGAACCCGCGCCCTCTTCCCCCAACCGACCGACCACCACATACCGGTTGTCCTGGTGGACAAGCAAAGCGGGGACAAGATGCAAGGTTGGGTAGTGGGGGAGGAATCGTTCGTGTACGGCCTCCAAGAATGGTACGAACGCTACCGATTGCCGGTAGGAGCACACATCAAACTAGAACGCACCCGTAATCCCCGCGTCATCGCCGTAACCATTGAACCCCGACGGCTCAAACATTTATGGTCCCGCGTCGCCGTCGTCAAAGACGGTCGCTTGACCTTCCAAATGCGCAAACTGCCCATTGCCTGCGAATACGACGAGCAGCTGACCATCGGCGAAGATGACCCGGAAGCGATTGACGAGCTTCGCCGACAAGTGCAGCAGCGCGGCGACACGATCCTGCAGATCATGCAACAGATCATGCCGGAACTGATTCAGCTCAGCCCCCAGGGCACGGTTCACGCCAAAACGATCTACAGTGCCGTCAACATCCTCAGACGAACGCCACCCGGCCCGATCTTTGCGCTACTCTCAAGCGAACCGGCTTTCCAACCCATGGGCGGCGGCTATTGGACCTTTGATCCGGCTTTGCTCTAAATCTTGCCTACCAAAACGGGGGAAGGATATGGCTAAATGGATCAAACCCGATGTGAACACCGAGTTTCACATTGATTTTGATTGGTGGGAGGAACAGGAACGGAACTTCCGGGTGAATTTGCTTAGCCACCTGTGCCGGGATTGCCAGGAAACGTTCAAAGACTACGAGGAGGCGGAGCTGATTGACTGGGTAGACGCCGACACAGGCGAAGTGATGCAAGTGGACGGCCTGTGGCATTCCTTGCGCACCTGTTGCAGCCTCAAACCCGATTATATCAACGAGCACACCCCCCTGACGACCGCCATCTTTCGCACCTTCCTGGCCAACGGCAATCAACCGCTGACTCCACGGGAGCTGGGAGAACGGCTCCGGCGGTCCCCGAAAACGATCCTGCGCCTTATCGGCGGTTTTCGGGTATACGACGGCATCAAACCGGTAACCGACAAAAAAGGACGGATGGTCTCTCGACGCACTCTGCCGTAGGCGGCGCGAACGCGCCGCTTTTTTGTTGTTGCCCGGCCGGGCAGCTGGTGCAGGCCCCTCATCTCGCAAGGCGTCGCAACCATCCCCTGGCCCGCTCCCAAAGCGACGGACGGCGGGACTCCAGCTCACTCACCGCCTCATCGGCTTCGTCGTGCAAGCCATAGCGCATCTGCAACCTGGCCCGGTTCTCCGTAATCCACAAAAAGAGGTCCGCTTCGGTGCGACCGGGAAAGCGATGTAAGATGTCGGCAGCACGGATGCGCTCAACCAGCGGTAGGTACACCTCCTGATACCAGTGAGCAGCCGCCTCTTCCAGGGAGGGATAGTGGGATGAGCGCAACCCCATATAAAATTGATGGACCTCAATCTGTTTCAGCAATCCCAGATAACCGCCGGGGCGGGTCAGCTCTATTCGTTGATCGGGGAAGCTGCGGTCCAAGGCGGTTTTTTCCAGAAATTCGGTGTATTCTGCCTTCAAAATGAGGTCATCGGGGGAAGTATCGGGATCCAAAGGCACACGGACCGGAATCTCCACAACGCGAGCGCGGATGGTCTTTTGGTTACGGGCACGGGCCGCCGAAACGCGATGGTTGCCGTCGCGGACAAAGTACACATCACCCACCTGAAAAACATCAATGGGCGGTAGATCCTGTTGCGCCTGAAGACGGGCGATGCGAGTCCACCGTTCGGGGTCCACCGGCGCACGAGGCAAAAAGGCACGGTTGAAATCGCGGTAGCGACCTACACTCCCCACAATCTTGTCCAGGGGGATCTCCTGAAGGCGCACATCGCCACCGGACCCTTCCAAATGGAGATGCTCGCGGACGTCGTCAAAAGAAAGGAGGCTATCGGGCCGCCCTGCCAATTCGGCCAAAACGTCTTGGATGAAAGCACGGCGGCGGGCAGATTGAAATTCCTCCCGGTTGGATGCTCCGCTCTGAGGGGAAAGCATGGTCGGTCCAAACCCACACCGTTCGGGGAAGGTGAAAACGTTCCCTTCGCCTTCCCCGCGGCCTATCTCAAGGGCCGGTGAAGCTCAGCAGGACGGCACAAACGGCCAGCCAGGTGATGACGATCAGGATCAGCATCCCGATCACCGCGGCCCGCTGCCGAGGCGTCAAGCTCCTCAGCAGCCGACGCCATGACTGCCCCCTCATCACCTTACCCTTCGGTCAGCCCGGCAACCGTCTCGGCATCCAGCCTCTTGACCAAAGCGACGATGAGGTCCAAAGCACGGTCATAGTCGTCGCGGTGCAAGATTGAATTGTGGCTGTGAATATGGCGCGTCGGAACGCCGATAACCACCGTCGGCACACCTTCATTGTGCAGGTGGATCATGCCGCCGTCGGTCGCACCGCCGGTCATGGTTGAGAACTGGAGGGGGATACCCAACTCCTCGGCAACGGAGATCACCAGGTCGCGCAGCTTCAGGTTGGGGATCATACGGGCATCGTACATCAACAAAGTCGGCCCACCACCGATCTTGATCCAGGACTCTTCCGGCTCGATGCCCGGCACATCCCCCGCAATGTCCACCTCCAAAACAAGGGCCACATCGGGGGAGATCATATAGGCCGAGGTTTTGGCCCCCCGCAACCCCACCTCTTCTTGAACCGTACCCACGGCATAGACCGTGTTCGGATGACCCTCATCGGCCACCCGGCGCAGGGCCTCAACGGCCAGAGCACAGCCCACCCGGTTGTCAAAGGCTTTGCTCAAATACCATTTGGGATCGGCCATGACGGTAAACTCGCTGACGGGGATGACAGGGTCGCCGGGGCGCACCCCCATCTTGCGGACCTCCTCTTCCGAGGATGCGCCGACATCAATGTACATCTGCTTCTTTTCAACGAGCTTCTTCCTCTCCTCTTGATCAAGCAGGTGGGGAGGTTTGGCCCCCAGCACACCGATCACATCACCGCGGGATGTCTTGATCCGCACTCGGTGTCCGAGCAGCACTTGATCCCACCAACCGCCCAGGGGTACAAACTTGACAAACCCCTCCTGGGTGATCAGCGAGACCATAAATCCGATCTCGTCCATGTGTCCGGCCAACATCACGCGCGGTCGCTCCGCTGCGCCGGTGTGCTTGGCGATCAGGCTGCCCATCCGGTCCTGTTCTATGGTCGCTACATCGGCCAGGTAGCGTCGCATGACGGCCCGCACCTCAGATTCGTAGCCGGGCACGCCGTCCGCCTCGGTGATCTCTTTGAGTAACTTCTCCGTCTTGTCCATCATCTTTCTCCTATTCTTCTCCGACTTCGCGGCTCTGGTCCAGGTCGTATACCCCCTCGTCCGGCGGCTCCTCCCTGAAGGCATAGTTGGCAATCACCCCCAACTTGACCAGCACGATCACCGTAACGACGGCCAGTGTTACAAGTACCAAGCCGGCCAAGCAAGCGATGGCAGAGGCGATCATCTCCCCTAGCTCCCGCTCAGGAGGCTACCCAGGTCAATGTTGACACCGCCGGAGCTGCCGCCCTCGCTCCGGGGAATGAACTGGGCTACCTTTTGCGCCAGCTTGGACATGGGCATCGTCTGCAACCACACCTTGCCCGGCCCGCGCAGGCTGGCCAAAAACAGACCTTCACCGCCGACAAGGATGTTGGTGAACCCTTTGATCATCGTAATATCAAAGGAGACGGTCGGCTCCAGGGCAGCCAGATGACCGGTATCCACCTTGAGCTGCTGGCCTTTTTGCAGGTCATACTCGACGACCTCGCCATCTATCTCCAAAAAGGCCAGGCCCGGTCCGGTGATCTTTTGCATGACAAAGCCTTCCCCGCCAAAGAACCCGACCCCCAACTTTTTCCGAAAATGGATGTCCAGGTCCACGCTTTTTTCGGCGCACATGAAGGCATCTTTTTGCACAATGATGCTTTCCCCCGGCTTCAGGTTGAAGGGGAGGATCTTTCCGGGAAACTCACAGGCAAAGGCAACGGTTCCCTTTCCCTTTCTGACAAAGAAATCCACGATGAACAGGGATTCGCCCGATATGGCCCGCTTGAACATTCGTCCCAAACCGCCGCCGGTGTGAGTTTTCATCTCCACATTCCCCGTCATCCAGGCCATTCCCCCCGACTCGGAGTAAATGACCTCCCCCGGCTCCAATTCAATGGTCACAACCTGAAGCGTCGTGCCGTCAATGCGGTAGCTGATCCGACCACGCCCGCCGACATATTCGGTCTCGGCGTGGTCTACATGGGTATCCAGCGGCGCAATGCCGGAAGAGGCAGGCCGCAGGGCCGCTCCGCAGCTGGTGCAAAAACGGGCGTTCGGTTCATTCTGTGCTCCACACTCCTGACACTGCATAGCCTTCTCCTTTCACACAAGATTGCACATTTGGCATTACGGCGCATAGCGGAAGGGATGGCGGGCCGATTCCCGCTCGGCGATCAGCTCGGCCAGGGTGGGCCGCCCTTCCAATGCCTTACGGATGGCCCCGCGCATGGCCTTGTAGTTGTTGATCTTGACCCGTTGGCGGATGCTGGCCGCCGGGTGGACGAACACGTTGGCGATCAAGCAGATTTCGTCCAGAAGCGGCTCCGGCAGATTGTGGTGGGCGATGGCGTGCTCCAACGCCAAATTGACGCCCGCCGCCGCTTCTTCATAGACCAATTGCCGTGCCTTCTTGGTTCGCACGGTGACGGTGGGAACCAGCATCGTCAGGGGCCGTTCGTTGATGATGGCCAGTTCGTGGCCGGGGCGCGGCTCTTTTTGGGCACGGGCGATGGCTTTCCCCACCGGGCCGTCTTTCCACCCCAACAGCAGGTCAATGTGGGCCACTTCGGAAAAAGGCGGCCCGGCAAACCCTTCGCCCACGCAAAGGGTCAGGTCTTCAAAGTGGGGCGGAATATCGGCGGGAAGGGCGTATTCCACCCGCCGACCACCCAACGTGACCGTCTGCGTGCCGATCTTGCCCAGGTTTTCCAACTGGGTGCGCAGGTCCTCATAATCCTCCCGCTCAAAGGCCCCACCCCGGACCAGCGGCAAGCGCACGTCGCTCATGCCGGTCAGGCCCATCATCCGCAGCCCTTCTTTGACCGCCTGGGGCGCGCCCTTGCGCACCACCAACCTGGTCAAAATCTGGATTTCTTTGAGACGCCGCCGCACAAACTCCACCTTACCCCGCTGCACGGCTTGATAGATCTCCTGCCAGATGTCGGGAATCAGATTGGCAGAGGCCAGGATGGCCCCATCGGCCCCGGCCAGCATGGCCATCCCGGCCACTTCATCGTGCCCGCAAAAGAGGCCGATAGTCCCCCGCAGTTTTTCCAGGGCGGCCATGAAAAAAGGCATATCGCCCGATGAATCTTTCATGCCCACGACGTTCTCAAAGGCCAGGGCCATGCCCTCCGCCGTCCACCACTTGTAGTGGGTCCCGGCGCATTGGGGAATGTTGTAGAGGATGATGGGCAGGCCGACCTTGTTCACCTGCCTGTAGTGGTCAAAAATTTCGTTGTAGGTCGGCTTGAGATAGTAAGGCGCAACCACCAACGCTCCCGTGGCTCCCGCATCCCGCGCCCAGGCGGTCAGCTCCACCGTTTCGCGGGTGCTTTGGCAGCCGGTCCCGGCCAGGACCGGCACACGCCCGCCCACCTCATCCAGGCAGATTTCAATGACCTGCTTTTTCTCCTCCATTGTCATGGAGCTGAATTCGCCGGTCGTGCCGCAGGGGACCACACCGTCCACATGAGGCAGGACAAAGCGGATCAGCTCCCGGTAAGTGGCCTCGTCCACCCGGTCGTCGGGCGTAAAGGGCGTGACCAGGGCGGGGAACACTCCTTTGAACCAATCGGGTTTTTTGTTCATCCGTCGAACGCTCCTTCACCGTCTTTAATTTGAAAATCCCGCCTACGACCGGACACGGATGTGCCCGGCCACTCGTGCATTCGGGCGCATTCGCAGACGGCTGCCCTCTCTATTATATGCCTTTCCGCCATATTGCGCCAATTGAACCCCCTTCAAGACCACAGACCGACATCTGGACAAACGGTCCCTTCTGTGGTATCCTTTCCCCACCTCGCCCGCACCGCACCGGCCAAAAGGAAACGACAATGGCCGACATCCTGGTAATAGACGACGAGCCGGACATCCGCCAACTGCTCGCCGATGTCCTTGCCTCGGAGGGCCACAAGGTGCAGACCGCTGCCGATGGAGACGCTGCGCTGGACCTGCTCCGGCGCCAACCCTTTGACCTGGCCCTGGTGGACATCTGGCTGCCGGGGGTGCACGGCCTGGAGTTGGTCCACCGCCTGCGAGCACTCGCCCCCGACCTCCCCCTGGTGCTCATCACCGCCCGCCCGGCCCTCGAGACGGCGGTCCTGGCCCTGCGGCTGGGGGTGGACGACTATTTGACCAAACCCCTTGACCTGAAGAAAGTACGGGCTACCGTGGCCCGCCTGACGGCCCCCCGGAGCCGGGAGGAGGAGCAGCGATGGCAGGCGGAACAGTTGGCCCGCGCCCGGCCCCGGCTGGCGGAAGCGGAGCGGCGGTGGCAGAGCCTGACGGAGCGGGAGCGGGAGGTGCTGCGGCTGGTGGCGGCAGGATGCACGAACGCAGACATCGCCAAGTTGTTGCGGATCAGCGTCAAAACAACGGAGAAACATATCAGCAACGTGCTGATCAAATTGGGAGTCGGTTCCCGAACCGAGGCCGCCGTGTGGGCCGTGCGGGCCGGGTGCGAAAAATGGGGGAAATCCCCCATTGACAGGGCCTGCCGGGGGTGATAGAATGAAGGCAACCCTGAACTCCGGGGGGAGACGCGATGAGCCAGAGCCGAACCGAAACCTGGATTCTGCTGCTGACGGGCGATGCAGAAGGCAATCTTGGGCACGCTGGCGGTGATGATGGTGGCATCGTTGCTGTTGGCGGTGGCGGCTCTTGCGTTACCTACACCGGCACGAGCGGCCGTGCAGCCAGATGGTTGTTCGCGTACCTACCACGAGATCTGGAGAAAACGGCAGTGCGGCTCTCCCTGTAGCTGGGATAAGCGCCATGTGATATTGTGGTGGTGCCAAGAGGATCCCTGCGCTGGTTGGGGACCAAATTGCTATTACCAGAATGACTGGTGCGAGCTTTGTGACTCGTCGGCATAGGCCCCTAGATTACCCCAACGGGGACTGAGAGTACTCAAAGATGGCAGTGTGTTCAGACGCCGTGCCAGGCTGTCCTCTGGTCCAAAGGTGGAGCTGGCTCAATGCCTTGCAATTGCTCGATACAGCCGCTGTTTATCGCCCGTGATACATGATAGGCTCCTCATATCGCATTCGGAATCTCTTGTCACAAAATCCAAGGCTACGAAAAAGTATCCAGTAGTGAAAGGGATAGCAGCAACCCCCAAGTTGCTGCTATCCTGGTTGATCAAGAGAACTGGAAATAGAGGAGGAGGTGATGGGCAAGGGAGACCAACGATCGCGCAGCGGGGGAAAACGTAATAGGCCATGGCACAATCTGTTGCTGGTGGTCGCACTGGGAGTGTTGTTGATCGGCTGCGGTGGCGGCAATGGAGCGACGCCAAGGTACGATTCTGTCCCCGCGGCGCGTACCACCGCGGGCAAACGAGTCACGATCCGTTTCGCCACCTCTGAGTGGCAGCGCGGGGCTTATGAACGCCTGATCGAAGCGTTTGAACAAGAAAACCCAGACCTGCACATCCAATGGGTATCGCTGGAAGAAGCGCTGGGCATCGGTTCCATGCCGGGCGAGAGTTCAATGGCATGGCCCGATGACATCATCTACCTGGCCTCCACCGCCGACGTGTTCACCGTTTCCGACGTTTCCGGGTGGATGGTCGGTGAGATGGCTAGAATGGGCCTGATCCGCGACCTCACGCCTTTCATTGAGGCCGATCCTAGTTTCCGGCCCGACGACTTTTACCCCGGTATTCTGGAGGCATACCACGGGGATGGTGCCACCTGGGCTTTGCCGACAAGTGTTGAGTTCAAGTTGATTTGTTATGACAGAGAAGCCTTCGACAAAGCGGGCGAGTCCTACCCCTGGCCGGGCTGGACTTGGGACGACTTTGCCGCCAAGGCCAAAGCCTTGACGGTACGCGAAGGGGGCAATGTGACTCGCCCGGGTTTTGCCTTACTCTTGCCCGACGATTGGAAGCTTCTCATCGAGGGCCGGGCGGGGCCGCTGGTAGATACAACCAGCGACCCACCCCTGCCTCGCTTTGATCGGCCCGAGGTGATTGAGGCCGTGCGTTGGTACGTCGATCTGTTGCAGAAACAGATTGTGATCTACGCTCAGCAAACAGAAAAAACGAACGGGTATAGTGTGCTGGACTCGCGGACGTTATATAGTGGAAAGCTAGCCGCCATGTGGATTGATACTTACGGGAGCTGGTTGTGGACCAACGAACGAGACAGGGTGGCCGTCGTTCCCTTTCCGGTGGACGCTTCCGACTCGCGGACAACTCCAGCCTGGACGCAGGGCCTGGCCATGAGCACCGGAGCGGGCCATCCCGAGGCGGCCTGGCGTTGGATGGATTTTCTGAGCCGGCAGGACTTGGGCCCCTCGGGATCTGTCCGGTTTCTTCCTGCCCGCCGCTCGGTGGCCGAGACCGGCGGCTTCTGGGAAGAACTGGACGAGGAAGAAGCCAATATCCTCCGCTACGCCCTCGACCACAGCCTTGTCTTGCGCCGAGGTGCGGGTTACAGGGCATTCTATCGGGCCCTGAATGCGATTCTCAAAGGGAAAAAGTCGGTGGAGGATGCTCTGGCCGAAGCTCAGGTGCAGGCTCAGGCCGAAATCCGGGAAGCGCTGGCTCAGCAGGCTGAGGCGACACCCAAACCCACCTTTGCCGTCGCCTCCCCGGAGGATGAGGAGCCACTCGGTGAGGGGGCGACCACCATCACCTTTGCCCTCGGGCCGGGCGGGTCCTCCGACATGCAGCGGTTTCGCCACCTGGCCCGACGGCTCCACCAAACGCACCCCGACATCCGCGTCGAGGTCAAAATGGCCGATCTGTTCGGCGACCCATACGACCTGCAAAGCCTGGCCAACACCGCCGATTGCTTCCTCGCCTACCCCAACCTCCAATCTTCCGAGAACCGCCAGGCTGTGCTCAGCCTGGAACCGTTTCTGGAGGCCGACCCTTCGTTCCCCACCGACGATTTCTACCCCTCCGTGCTGGCCGCGTTCACCCGGCAGGGCCAACTGTGGGGCCTACCGGCCGAGGTGGAGCCTTACGTCATCGAGTACAACAAGAACCTGTTCGACGCAGTCGGCTTGGATTACCCGGCCTTGGACTGGACCCCCGACGAATTCCTGCAACTGGCCGTGGCCCTCGCCCAGGGCCACGGCGAGGAAAAGCAATACGGCTTTGTGCCCGAGGTGTACGAAGGCAATGCCCTGCCCCTCATTTTGGAACGGTTCGGTGCTCGCTTGGTGGATAGAACCATCATGCCGCCACGCTTTTCTTTCGACGATCCGGCCACGGTGGAAGCATTGCGTGCCTACACCAACCTGTCCACGGAATACGGCGTCAGGCCGGTCTTTGTCACCGACCTCGCCCAACTGGTCGATGCCTCTGCCCTTGATGGAGAGCGGGCGGCGATGATTGACGAGGGGCGGGCGGCGATGTGGGCAAGCCACGGGCCGCCGGTTTTCCCCGCCAGACGCACCGAGTCGGATATTGGCGTGGTCCCCCTGCCCCTCGGGCAACACGACATCAGCAGCTATGTGTCGGTCAAGGGCTACTTTGTTTCGGCGCAAAGCGAGTTCCCCCAGGCCTGTTGGCAATGGCTCACCTTCCTCACCGGCCAAGCGGAGGCAGTACAAGGGCTCCCGGCCCGCCGTTCGGTGGCCGAGTCGGCGGCCTATCGTCAACAGGTAGGCGACGGGCGAGCGGCGGCCTACCTGGCCGGCATGACCGGGAGCGAGCGCCCTCTGCTGCGATTTTCCGACAATGCCTGGTTGTGGGGAGCAACCTATTGGCTGTTCCAGGCTTACGGACAGGTGTTAGAAGGTGAGGCCAACGTCGAGGAGGCGCTGGACGCCGCGCAACAAAGGGCCGACGACTACCGGGCTTGCGTCATGGCCCTTGATGCCTCCTCCGATCAAGAGCAATGGCAGGCGTGCCTGCAAGAGACGGATCCCACCTTACCCAAATTCCTTTTTGGGCCGGACAAGCAAGAATGAGGAGACCGTCCGGGACCGTCCCACATCTTTTGCCCTCCCTGGACAAAACACCCCTTCTGTGGTATCCTTTCCCCACCTCGCCCGCACTGCACCGGCCAAAAGGAAACGACAATGGCCGACATCCTGGTAATAGACGACGAGCCGGACATCCGCCAACTGCTCGCCGATGTCCTTGCCTCGGAGGGCCACAAGGTGCAGACCGTTGCCGATGGAGACGCTGCGCTGGACCTGCTCCGGCGCCAACCCTTTGACCTGGCCCTGGTGGACATCTGGCTGCCGGGGGTGCACGGCCTGGAGTTGGTCCACCGCCTGCGGGAACTCGCCCCCGACCTCCCCCTGGTGCTCATCACCGCCCGCCCGGCCCTCGAGACGGCGGTCCTGGCCCTGCGGCTGGGAGTGGACGACTATTTGACCAAACCCCTTGACCTGAAGACAGTGCGGGCCACGGTGGCCCGCCTGACGGCCCCCCGGAGCCGGGAGGAGGAGCAGCGGTGGCTGGCCGAGCAGTTGGCCCGCGCCCGGCCCCGGCTGGCGGAAGCGGAGCGGCGGTGGCAGAGCCTGACGGAGCGGGAGCGGGAGGTGCTGCGGTTGGTAGCGCAAGGGCAGAGCAACCAACAGATTGCCCAATTTCTGGACATCAGCGAGCACACGGTGGCCACCCACCTGCGCAACCTCCTGGATAAGCTGGGGGTAGGGAACCGGGTGCAAGCCGCCCGACTGTGGTGGGAGTACTGGGGGATCCCGGGAAAAATACCTAATTTTAGGGATTGACAAGCTTTTTGGCAGAAAGTAAAATGGAGATGACCCTGAACCTTGCGGAGAGACGTTGGGAGCCAGAGTGTTCTGCCGGTAACCCGTTCTACAACCGGAGAACGGTGGGCAGCACAACCAAGAGCCGAATGCCACCCATGCTTGTATTCGAGAGGAGGTTCGCAATGAACCGCTCAAGAACCGTTTGGTATATCCTGGGAGGGCTGGCCCTGGTGCTCGTGATAGGGGGTGTAGTATGGTACAGGGGGCAGCTTGCTGTTGATCAGAAACCATTTCCCGACTGGGAACTGGGTGCCCGGTGGCAGTATGAACTGGTCGGGGCCGAAACCATCACCATCCCGGATTTCGCCGGAGAGCGGTTGATTCAGGCCACGACCCTGGAACGGACGGTGGTCGGTCAGGCCACGGTGGATAATTTGTCTTTGTTCCTCATTGCCGATAGATACTTTTCCGATGATGGGGAGCAAACTGTTCAGGTCCTATTCATTGATGCAGATACATTGAGCACTTATCTGGAAGAGGACATCATTCGCGCAGGACTCCGCAAGCGCACATTGGCCCTGCCCTTGGAGGAAAACAAGACCTGGACGGTGAGGCCCGGCTGGGTCGCTCGAGTGACCCGGCAAGAGCGCATCAATCTTGATGGGCGGGTGGTAGAAACCTATCGCGTGGAATATGTTCAAAACGGCACGGAATGGAGCGTCTGGTATGCTCCAGAAGCAAAAACTTGGGTCCGCTTCGATGTTCAAGAGGGCCAATTCCAGTTGGCAAATTGGAGGCAGATGGAACCACAAGAGGCGATTGACCGAGTGTACGATGACCTGGAAGTGATGAGTCGGTATGCCCCAGCATCCACTCTTCAGGCATTGGAGGTGCTGAAGCGCCACGGGATCGGATTGGAACGAAACGCCGAGATCTCCGAGGAGATGACAAAGGGAAATTGATCGGCGGGAACTCGCCCCCGACCTCCCCCTGGTGCTCATCACCGCCCGCTCACGTGCCCGGCACTTATCAAGTGCCGGGCATATCATCTCTCTTGCTCGGCGCGGGCCACAGCCCGCGTCCCCTCTCTGGTTCCCATGCTCTGCGCGGGAGCCGCCTGTTCCCAACGCCGATCCATGGCACGCCCCAATGGCTCTGATCAGCCGCCCACCTTGCGGCTTGCGCCCTTTTGGACAAAAGGCATCTTCTGTGGTATCCTTTCCCCACCTCGCCCATGCTTCATCGTCCCAGGGGAAAGCGCCATGGCTACTATTCTGGTCATAGACGATGAACAGGATATTTGTGTCTTGCTGACCCACGCCCTCACGCCGGAGGGCCACAAGGTGCAGACCGTTGCCGATGGAGACGCAGCGCTGGACCTGCTCCGGCGCCAACCCTTCGCTCTGGCCCTGGTGGACATCTGGCTGCCGGGGGTGCACGGCTTGGACCTGGTCCAGCGCCTGCGGGAACTCGCCCCCGACCTGCCGCTGGTGCTCATGACCGCCCGGCCGGCCATCGAGACGGCGGTCCTGGCCCTACGGCTGGGGATGGACGACTATTTGACCAAACCCCTTGACCTGAAGACAGTGCGGGCCACGGTGGCCCGCCTGACGCCCCCCGGAGCCGGGCGAAGGCGCGGCGGTGGCATGGCCCGCGCCCGGCCCCGGCTGGCGAAGTAAGCCGCAAAGGATATAACATATGGAACAACACATATACTGGCACGCCCCACTCTGGGAAGTGCTGTTGGCAGTCTCGATGAGCCTGGCGTTGTTCGCGTGGCTAACCATGCGCCTGATACGTCGTCCGGAT
>Ga0256914_1001060_pt1 | contig 26234 bp, 20 predicted proteins | sample HulkmetaG_FD_191571 | JGI IMG/M metagenome (GOLD analysis project Ga0256914, IMG submission 191571) | Hydrothermal chimney microbial communities from Main Endeavour vent field at the Juan de Fuca Ridge, Pacific Ocean - Hulk | ecosystem: Environmental > Aquatic > Marine > Hydrothermal vents ... | reverse complement strand
TGGTTTGATTGTGATATCCGTTTCAAATCTTGGAGAGTGTTCATACTGTATGACAATTGTTGAAACAACATCATTTCGATAGATAATCGTAACATTTTTTGAGACCTTTTTACCTATCTCCACACCGATAGAACCATCCTCCTTTGTATTTAAAGCAAGTCTGTCAAGTTTGATTCCCAAACTGTCTGCCAAATCTTTTGCCAATGCGTTACCAAACATCGAAATAGCCTGATTTGATGCAGAACCGTTACCGGAAGTCAGTTGCGATGATGTTGTTCCAAAAAGTATCAAAGACAATATATCGCTTTGGCTCAGATAGGGATCACTGGAAAAAAGAATAACCGGAGATTCCAATGTACCTGTTACCGTAATGGTAATCTCATAGGGTCGTTTTTCATGAAGAATATCGATATTAAGATAGGGATTTGAAGGATCTCCTCCAAAAAGCAGTTCACCGTGATCTATTTTGAATAACTTATTTTCCTTAACCACTTTTCCTTTTAAAATCTTTGTCATTCCCAAAATTTCAAGACTCTTTTTGGCTTCCTTCCAAAGTGTCAGATCTACATTTGCTTCTATTTCAATATCATCCGTTTTATAAACAACAGGCTTTTTATTGGTTATTTTTATATCGATAGAGAGATTATCATCTTTTTTATCTTTTTTGCTCTGTCTGTTTTTGTTTATAATGATAATATCCTTGTCATTTACCTGATAGTTATTGGGCGGTTTAAAAGTTACAAGCGCATCTTCTATATCGATCTTTCCCTCTGCTTTTTGGCTCTTTTTATCGATAAACAACGATATATCACTGTTTAGGGTTATTTTCCCTTCATTGGCTTTATACTTAAATCTTTTTGCTTTCAGTCTGAAAACACCCTTTTTTTCTCTGCTTTTGTAAAATCCTTTTACAAAAGCTTTGTCATTGATATAAAATCTGTCTATTGTGATATTTTGCTCATTTATATAAATATTGCTCTCTTTTTTTGCAAAAAATCTCTTTTCGATTATGTTAAATGAGTAGTTTTTTATATCTATCTGCTTTGGATCTGCATAAATCAAACTTTTAAAATTCTCCGTTACCAAAAATCTGTTTTTTTCATATTCATATAAAAACCATGGAGAGTTGATATCTATCCTGCTTTTGAATGTTTTTGGATCTGTGGTTATCTCAAAAGAGATTTGGGCATCAACAGGCAGTTTTTTAAATTTATATACTTTTAAAATCTCATCTTGAAGTTCCCTGAGGGAGTTGATATCGGCTGAAAGTTTCAGCTTCTCTTTTAGATCTCCTTTTAATTTTACAGTTGATGAATCAATATGAAAACCGGCATCTACAGATTTTTGTTTTGTTTTATAGGTAAACATCCCGTTCATGATTTTACCCGACAACTTTGATGAAACAAGCTTATCAGTTATATTTGTATCAACACAGAGAGGAAACAGTTTGATATCTTTTAAAGAAGAACTGTTCGATGGTAAAATAGTTGAAGATATTCTGACAGGAGTGCCAAGTTTTATCTTTGAATCGATATTTAGATAATTACTCTCTATCTTCACAATATTTTTTGAATTATTTATATTCGCAAAATCTATAAGAGAATTGACCTTGCAAGAGGCTTTTAGATCATTATAGTTTAAATCTTTTGCCAGAAGTTTGAGAGTCATTTTTTTATACCCCTCTATATTGAAATCCCCTTTTAAAGAAGATGAGATCAATTTTCCCTTTAGATACTTTTTATCTCCCTTATAGGAGATATTGAGATCTCTTAAAATCTTCTCTGCCTCTTTTGGAAGATTTCTATATCCTTTTACAGCTATATTCCCAAAAAATTTGACTGTTTTATTTAAATCAAGAGAATTTTCTATCTCTATTTTTTTTGTATAAAGAGTTTCAATATCTGCTTTTGTTCTCATTTTCAGAAGATTTTTGGAAATATCATAAAAAATAACGGTTTTTGAATCATCCAATTTAATTTCATACTGCTTTAGTTCATCTTTCAAAAAATCGTTTGCATGAAGATACAGAGTCGATCTTATCTCTTTTTGAGATGCCTCCAAGTTTGTTACAACGGGATTAAAAGCGTTGAAATCAACTTTTTTTGTATATCTTTTTAGGTAGCTGTTTTTTAAAAATGTTTTTATCTTTGCAAAAAGTTTGTTTTTGTCAATCCTGCCTGTCAAATTGAGATCGGCTGCGTTTGTTTTTATATCCGTATCTATCCTGTCAAAATAGAGATACTTCATATCAAAAAAACCGCTGTATGCCAAAAATTTCAAATCATAAAGTTCATACTCCCTGTACCTGTAAGGATTTAAATCCAAAGATATTTTTTTAAAGACTATTCCATCTATCGGTAAAGGTTTGCTGCTCTTTTTTGATTTGGAGCTGTTTTTGTCTTTTGGAAAAAGATTTGAATTTACTATTTTTTGAATATCTAGTTCTTTGACATCAAGAGAATCTATAAACAGTTTTTTATCCTGAGCATAACCATTTATCGCAATTTTTCCAAAACTGCTTTTTAAAAGTGTCTTAAACTCTTTGATTTTAAAATTTTTCAAATCTGTATAGAGATCTTTGATCTTGACAAAAAAGTTTTCTATCTTTATCTTTCTGTCATGATCTTCATAGGGTTTTATACTAAAAAGAGTTTTATCGCTCTCTATCGACATAAATGGCAAAGAGTTTTCTTCACTTTTTCGCTCTTTTTGGCTGCTTTGGTGATCTTTTAAAAAAAGTTTCAAGGTATCTATATCAAGTTCGATAAGTTCCAAATCACTGAATGATAATTTTCTGTAAAGAAGAGGAAGCACTTTCCAGTCAATTACAACTTTTTTTGCCAATAACCTTTTTTTATAGGTTACATCATCCAAACTTATACCGCTTATCAAGGTACCGCTTATTTTTTTATACTCTATATTGTACTCTTTTGATATTTTATGAGCCGTAAAATCAAGAGTTTCTCTGTTTGCTATCAAAAAAAGTAAAAATGAGAGAAAAAGAATACTTAATTCTATAAAAGTTATAAAACGGGTTATTTTTTTTCTCAAAAGGATTGTCCTATAAGAAAATGAATGGCATTGATACCGGGTTCTTCCATATTGAAACCAAAATCAAGCTTTACAGGTCCGATAGGAGATATATATCTGACTCCAAAACCAAAGGAATGGATAAAATCTGTTGAAAAATCAAAACTGTCGGCAGAAAGCATCGTAGAATCCAAAAATACAGCTCCCTCTATCTCCTTATATATCGGATGACTTATCTCTATCGTATTTTCCACAAATGTTTTTCCTCCCATATCAGAGCACAAAGCATCGGTAGCATAGAGTTTTTTGTATCCGTAAGCTCTGTTTCCGTATGCGCCTCCTCCAAACAGCATTTTTGATTCGGGGAGATCTTTTTTCAGCTCTTTTATGATTTTTATCTTTGCTTTAAGTGCCAGGGTTATTTTGTTGGAAAAGGTATAGATAAAACGACCCTCATCCTCCATCTTGATATAGCTTGTATCAGAACCAAACTCCTTTAGTCCTCCCTCCATATAATGGCTGAAATATGTACCTTTTCTGGGATTTAGTCGGGAATCTCTGCTGTCTCTTATAAAGGATAAAAAAGGGTAGATTAAAAGATAACTTTTTTCTTCAATATTACAGAGATTTTTTACATCACTTATCTTTATATTTTCTATTCCCACCCCGATATCTACAAGATAATATCCAAAACTGTGGAAAAGATGAATTTTGTCAAAAAGAGTTTTCTCCTTGTAGGTATCATAATCAAAATAGGAGTAACCGGCTTCATTTTTTAGATTGAACAGATGACCTTTTACAGCAAAAAGTGCCGGTTTTGTAAGCTCGTTTTTAAAAATATGCTCTTTTTGGGAATATTTTAAAAAAAATGCCAACTTTTTGGCATTGCCTCTGAAATTTCTCTCCTCCCATCTCAAAAAAGCTCTCGGACCCAGATCACTCTCGTAGCCTATACCCGTTTTTAAACGAATTTTCTTCTTTCTTTCTCTAAAACTGATATTCATCTTTAAAACATTATTGATCTTTTGAGTCTCTTTTATCGTTACGCTTGAAAATGCTCCCAAACTGTAAAGCGCATCATAACTTTTGATAATTTTATCATAACTGTAATCATCCCCTTTGTGAAAAGAGATATAGGATTTTATAATTTTGGGTTTTATCGTTTCAAGACCGCTTAGGGTAATGTCTCCAAATTTACAAATTTCCCCTTTTTTTAAAAAAAAGTGCAGATATGCCAGATTTTTTTGCGGATCCACTTTCGCTTTTGCATTTAAATCGTAACTGCAATAACCGAGTTTGAGCATCTTCTCTTTTATCTGTTTTTTACTCTTTATAAACAACTCTGCATCAAATCTGTTACCTTTGTCTAAAAATATCAGATCATTGATCTTTTCATCGCTTCTTATATCTATATTTTTTACAATAACGGGTTTGTTCTCTTTTATCCTGAAAATAATCTTTTTTTGATTTTGTGTAACGGCTATTTTTGCTTTATAAAAACCTTTGACCTGATAAAACCCTTCTAAAGACTCTTTTAAAACCAAAGCTGTTTTTGGATTGATTTTAGGAATTTTACTCTTCCAAAAAGCTATAAAAGATGGTCTTTTCAGAGCCAGTGCATCATAAAGTTCAGAAGAGGTAAAAGCATGGTTTCCTTCAAAATAGAGAGACTTTAACTCTACACCAAACAATAAAACCGGTAAAAACAGAATTGATAATATAATCATTTTATATTTCATGCCATAATGATACCATATAAGAGAAAAAATTTAAGCGCCGTTTTTGAGAGTAATAGTTATAATTTTCCTTTATTTAAAAAATTAAAAAAAATCAGGGTAGAAAAATGGAAAATTTTCATATGGATATTGTTTCGATTCTCATCGGTATAGCGATAGGCTGGGTAGCTTTTTTTATAAAGCATTTCTTTGAAGTCAGAAAATACAAAAAAGAGATTGAAGAGTACAAAGGTCATCTAAACAGACAGATGAAAATCACCCAGGAGGGCAACAAGGCTTTGATAGATGATATGGAGAAGCTAAAAAAAGAGAATGAAAATCTAAGAATAACCGTCAAAACTTTGGGTCAAAAACCGGGAAGAAGCGAACTTAGACTCTTGAATGTTTACGATTCGGCTCTTAGAAAGATGATGTTAAAAGCTCCGGGTTTCTCTTCCGCATGGGAAATGGCTTTACAGGAAGCAGAAAGAGAGTATGAAGAGAATGAGAAAGGTTTAAGAACAGTTATCAAAAAAGTTTTCGGACCTAGTATATCCCATAAAAATTCGGATGAGTTTCAAAAAGAGAAATGATCTTTAGGGAGAGTGGGAATAAACTCTCTCACTCTTTGGCTTTTTACTGTCTTTTTCTATATTTTTCATGATATAAACAGGTGCCGCAAATATATAGATCATCGTAGCTACCAAAAAAGCTATCAAAATATAAAGCGGCAGTTTCTTTTTAAATTCCTCTTTCATCTGTAAATCTCCTTTTCACACAAAACAGAGTTTCTATACCAAAATAATCTGTTTTGATTATAGCATAAAATATTGATTATTTTTTAATCACTTTATAGTAAAAATAATGAATTTATTTATGTATAATTTCCTTTTTACCAATAAACAGATAAAAAGGAGTTATATATGAAATCTATCAAATTAAGCCTGGCAGTGGTTACACTGCTTGTAATGGGTGCATCTGCGAATGTAAATAATATCAAATTTAACGGAAATGCCAAATTGTTTTATTCAACAAGTGATTTGGGAAATGCCGACCTTTTTGACAAAGCGGGAGCAATGGGACAGGCTGCCGCTGATCTTGGTATGAGTGCCGATTTGGAAGGAGGCGTCAAATTTGGCGCAACAGTTACGGGTCTTAGTACATTGGGACTTGAAAACAATCTTGTAAGCAGTATCTGGGCTGGTTTTGACAACAGTGCAAACGGAAGTGATATCTTAGATACCCAATGGTGGCTGAAAGAGGCATATTTGGCAAAAGTTTTCGGAAATACCACTATAAAAGTAGGTCGCCAAACTCTGGATACTCCTTTGGCTTTCAGCGAAACATGGAATACGGCTGAAAATACTTTTGACGCAGCTGTTATCTTAAACAGTGATATTAAAGACACCACGCTGGTAGGCGCATGGATCGGAAGAGGCAACGGAGCATCCGGTTTTTCTGTAGTTCAAGCTGCTGCGGGAGGAAAAGATCCTTTTAGAACTTACGGTTCTGCGATAGATGATGTCTTGTCCACCAACAGAGCTTCAGGTGCTTATGCGGCAGGTATTATCACAAAGATAGTTTCCGATCTTACATTTGAAGCATGGTATTATGATGTAGTAGATATCGCTCATGCCTATTGGCTTCAAGGAGACATGACACCCTCTGCAGTTTCAAAACTTACAATCGGAGTACAATATGCAAATATCTCTCCTGATGATGATTTTCATGCAGACGATTCAAAAGCGTGGGCTGTTAAACTGGGATATGATTTTCAAAACGGTTTAAGTGCAAGTGTTGCCTACTCCTCTTGCGATGAAGATGGAGTTGTCAATATAGCAAATACAGCTACCGGCACAAGCGGAGCCCAATCAAAACTTTATACCGAAGCTTGGTGGAATTTTGGTTATGTAAGTGCAGCAGGTGCTGATTCCTATAACATTACTTTAGAGTATTCTATACAAAATACTGCTGATTTTGGACTCTACTATACAAACAGTTCAAATGACAATGCAAATGTGGACATGACGGAATTTACTTTGAGCGCTGCTAAATCCTACGGTCCTCTTGATGTAAGTTTTGCCTACATCTATACAAAAGCCGATGATGTAAACGGCGGTGATAATTTTAATACGCTTCAGGCTTATTTAACATATAACTTTTAATTATCATTTTTCGGCAGGTTTTAATACCTGCCGATCTTTTCTTCTCCTACCCCTAAACAAACTCTCATTTCTTACGATATTAGCTTTATATATCAATAATTTAATCAAGGAAAGATTTTTGGGTTTATTTGATAAATTTATGAAAAAAAGCGAAACTTCAGACAATACGGTTATAGAAAAAGAAAAAGAGTTTGACAATGTCATTTTGGAAACAGAAAATGTACTCAATGAACTAAAAAGCTTTTCAAGAAGTATGCATATAAATATCGAAGATTTGGATTTTATCCTTTTAGAGTATAAAACCTACTTTAAAGATAACGGAAAAAAAGGAAGCGATTGGTTGCAGATTGAGAAAAAGAGTCTGGAAACCATCGATAAAAACAGTTTCTTTTTAAATCCGGATCTATTGATAAAACAGATATATAAAGTGGAAATATTTGCCAAAGACGAAGATTACGAACCGTTTGCCTTAAAAGTAGGCATAGGAGCCAATAAACTTTTTACAAAAGTCATAGTAAATGTCAAAAAAAACAATGATATCCACTACTCGTCAAAACTTGAACAAAATCTGATACATGAAATCAACAAAAAGAAGGTTCGCTCCAATATAATGCTTGGAATTTTTGATGATGAACTTGAAAAAGAGGTAAAAAAGATAGTAGATAAAATCAAAATAGATAAGTTCTTAAAAGAGGATCATACTTTTGTGGCATGTATGGGACTTGAACCCAAAAAAAGTATCAATGACAATATCATCATGCATTATAAGAAAAAATTTAAACAAGAAGATGAAAACGGAAAAATCGATCATGCAAAAAGAGGTTATGCCCTGCCCGTAAACAAGGGAGAAACGGTTATAGAGTATATAAAACCCCAAAAGGGCAGCTATGGCAGAAATTGTCAGGGAAAATTTATAAAAATCAAAGAGCCGGTGGAAAAATATAAAGATATGATAAAAGTTACCGAAAATATCATCATAAAAGAGGATGATGAGAGGATACTTTATATTGCAGACAAAGAGGGCTATGTAAACGAAATCAAAAAAAATACTTATGATATCCAAGATCAGATGGAAGTCAAAGAGGTTAATTTCAAATCCACAGGATCCATAGAAACCGGAACCGATACAAATGTAAAACTTCGTATAAAAGATAAAAACATATATAATGATGCAGTCGGAGCAGGTATGCACATAGAGACATCGGAGATCGAGATACAGGGAAATATCGGAGCCGGAGCAATTTTAAAATCAAATGATATCAAAGTGGGAGGACAAACCCATAAAACTTCCAAAATTTACACAAAAAGCGGCAGAATCAATGTCCACAGAGGCTATATAAAAGGAAAAGAGATCCTAATCAATCGCCTAGAAGGAGGAGAAGTCATAGGAGATGTCGTTAAAATATCTCAGGCAATAGGAGGAAAAGTAACAGCCAAAAAGATCATCATCAAACAGCTTATGTCCAATGTAAAACTTACAACTTCACTGCTTATAGAGATAAAAGAGTTAAAAGGAAATGACAACAAATTTATCGTTGATCCGACTATAGAAGAAGACTTTATGAAAAAAAGAGACGAGATCAAACAGACTATCAAAGCTCTTAAAAATTCTCTTGCTATTTTGCCTAAAAAAGGCTTGGAAAAACAGGCTGTTATAGATAAAAATGCCGATACGATAGCCGGAATAAGAAAAAAGATAAAAGAGTATGAAAAGTTTAAAAAACAGCCGCCAAAAGCATTTGTGGATAAGATAAACAAATTTGAGAAATTACAGCAAAATTACGAACTTATACAAAACAGGATAAAAGAGGACAAAGAGACTCTGCGTCAAAAGGAGAAAGAGTTAATCGATCTGCAAAAAAGTATCTTTAAAGCAAGGATTATCAACCACTCACTATGGACTGATTTTAATGAAGTAATTTTTAAACTTCTATCCCCCGCCAAAAATATTACTTACTATCCTGATCGAGGGGAAAATTCCAAATTGATCATGATAAAACCAAAAAATGAGGAGAATAAAGATTTTCAAGTGATTCATAGAAGTAATATTTGATTTTTTTATCCTCTTTTTATTAAAATATAGATAGACTTTAATTTATTTTCATAACAAGGGTGATTAATGCAAATTGCTCCGAGTATTTTATCGGCGGATTTTGGCAGATTGGACAATGAAATAAAGGCTGTTTGTGAAGCCGGATGTGATCTTGTGCATGTAGATGTTATGGACGGTCATTTCGTTCCAAATCTTACAATAGGTCCGGTTGTAGTGGATGCGGTGGCAAAAGCCGCCACAAAACCTCTTGATATCCATTTGATGGTAAAAAACAACAGTTTTTTTGTAGATCTGTTTGCCCATCTGAAACCAAAATATATAACTTTTCATATAGAGAGTGAAAATCATCCTCACAGACTTATTCAAAAAATAAAAGATTTGGGAATAGATGCCGCCATATCACTAAATCCCCATTCGATAGAACAAAATCTCGAATATATCATCAACGATCTTGATATGGTGCTTCTTATGAGTGTAAATCCCGGATTTGGCGGACAGAAGTTTATACCAACTGTTTTGGAGAAAGCAAAAAGAGTAAAAGAGATGATTTTGAGGAAAAATTCATCCGCTTTGATAGAAGTTGACGGCGGAGTAAATGATAAAAATATAAAAGATTTAAAAAATGCCGGAGTTGATATCGTGGTAGCCGGAAGTTATGTCTATAAAAGCGGTGATTACAAAAAAGCGATAGAGAGTTTAAAGGTTTAGTAAGGGTGAAAGTAAAAATCTGCGGTATTACAAATCAAAAAGATGCACTGGTGGCTTCAAAAGCCGGAGCAGATGCTTTGGGGTTTGTTTTTTATGATAAATCTCCAAGATATATAACACCGCAAAAGGCAAAAGAGATCGTAGAAAAACTGCCTCCTTTTGTTATGAGTGTAGGACTTTTTGTAAACTGCAAGAGTGATTTTGTCAATGATGTCTGTAACTTTGCCAAAATGGATTTGGCTCAAATTCATTTTGAAGCGGATGAAGATTTTTATAACGGGTTAAAAATAAAACATATCAAAGTAGTAAGAGCAAAAGAAAAAAAAGATGTTTTACGATATCAAAACGAATACAGAATAGTAGATGCGTTTGTAGAGAGTTACGGGGGAGAGGGCAAGAGGATAGATATCGGCTGGTTTGATGATATCGATACCTCAAAAATCATTTTGGCAGGAGGTTTGACACCTCAAAATGTTTTGGATGTCAAAGGGCTGGGATTTTATGCTCTTGATGTCAGTAGTGGTGTTGAAATAGAAAAAGGGAAAAAAGATCATCAAAAAATCAAAGATTTTATAGAAGCAGTAAAAAATGAATAAATATGAACCTCTGATTAGAAAGCTTACAAAAGAGAAAATATCAAGATATGAGTTTGATTATATGATAGCTGATCTCAAAAGCGACTCTTTGTTTGAAGAGAATGAAAGTCTGGAGTTTTTGCAACTGTTCGGTTTGCCGATAGTGGAAAAAAATGATGAAATCTATCTAAAAACCCTCTCCACTCCTTACAAAGATCAGATTTTTTGTTTTGTAGATATAGAAACAAACGGAAACAGCCCCATAACAAATCAGATCATAGAAATAGGCGCTATAAAATATCAAAACGGAAAAGTGATAGATCGTTTCGGCTCTTTGGTTTACAGCGATTTTGTACCAAACTATATAACAAAAATAACAAATATAAAAACAGAAGATCTAAAAAATGCGGCTTCGTTAAAAAAAGTTCTTTATGATTTTAAACTTTTTTTGGCAGATCATATTTTTGTAGCCCATAATGTAAATTTTGATTTCAATTTTATCTCCAACTCTTTATACCGACTCGGTTACGGAAAACTTTTAAACAGAAAACTCTGTACGATAGATTTGGCAAAAAAAACGATAGAAGCTGAAAGATATGGTCTTGCATATCTGATTGAACACCTGAATATCGATACTCCCACCCACCACAGAGCACAGGCTGACGCTTTTAGCGCTTTGAAAGTTTTTGAAGAGGCTTTGAAAAACCTGCCTGAAAATATCTACTCTACAGAAGATCTTTTATATTTTGCCAAGCCGGATCAAGTAAAGAAAAAACAAAAGAAAAATTATAGCCGATAACCTCCCCCTCTTCCTAATAAAATTATTTTACTAATCTAAATTATTATTTATTAAGAAGAAAAACTATTAAAAAATATTAACTTCACTATTAAACAATATTGTTATAATTAACCTTTAGAATTCAAAAGGAAAGGTTGGTTTATGGATTTTCTTAATCCTTATACAGTAGCGGATGTTCCTGTTTTGGAACTTCTTAGAAATCTCTCAATAGGACTTGTTATAGCAGTCATCTGGGCATATATAATAGGAAAATCAACAAGGATAATTGTAGATACCAAACAGTATCTGCCTATATTTTTAATGCTGATCCCCGGAATGATTCTTATCATAACAATTATCAAATCTTCCATTGCTCTCTCTCTTGGACTGGTAGGAGCATTATCGATAGTAAGATTCAGAACTCCGATAAAAGAACCAGAAGAGCTTTTGTATATCTTCATAGCCATAGCGATAGGTTTGGGTCTTGGGGCAAATCAGGTATTCCCCACCGTTATCTCTTTTGCAGTGATCGTTTTGGCAATGCTTCCTTATGCTCTGGACAAGAAAAAGCAGATGAAAAGTATCTCGACATTTGCTGATTTGGTTTTGTTCAAAGATAACAAACACTCCGTAAATCTTGATTTGATAAAGAAATTTCTGGAGGAGAAAAAGATTGCCTATAAAATAAAAAGAGTTTATGAAAATGGTGAAAGACTGGAAATCTTAATAGAATTATCTAAATTTTACAGTAAATTGTTTGATGATATGGTTTCTAAGCTAAAAAGCACGGGGGTCAGATATGAACTCTCTTTTTCTGATAATTCAAGAGTAATTACTTAGAAAATGTCTTTAAAAAAACTTTTTTTCATACTTGCTTTGGCTTTTGCTCTTTTTTTATCTCTTTCTTATATATATACCCATTCAAAAGAGATAAGAGAGAGCTTCAGCGCTTTTGAAAACAATAAAAACATCCCTTCGGCTCTCAGAACATTTACAGGAAATCTTTTCAGAGATTTTGAAAATATCGCCTTTGATATAGAGAGGAAAAAGATAAGCAAAGAAGAGTTGCCGATTTTGGAAATATATATGAGTAATGCGGCTTTGAGAAAGATAGAGACAAAAAGAAAAAAGACGCTTGAAAAACCAAAACCTATTCTTCTTAGTGATGACAGTGACTGGGTTAAAGCGACGATAGTTACCGATAACGGCAAAGAAAAAAGAAAAGTCAAAACCTATCTTCGTCTCAAAGGAGATTGGGGAGATCATCTTGAAGAACCAAAAAAACTCTCATTCAGAATAAAAGTAAGAGGAAAAGAGTATATTTTCGGTATGAAAAAACTCTCCATTCAACATCCCAAAACCAGAAATTATCACCATGAGGCTATGATCCTTTGGATGATGAGAAAAAACGGCGTTTTGGCTCCGAGATATTTTTTGACAGATGTCCGTATAAACGGTTACAAGATAGGTATAATGGCTTTGGAAGAGCATTTTTCAAAAGAGCTTGTCGAGTCTCAAGACAGAAGAGAGGGACCTGTTTTGGCTATTGATGAAGATGTGATATGGAAACAGAGGGATTTAAACTACAATGTTTCAAAAGTGGATCTCAAAAAGCACAACCTTCATCCCGATTGGGTTATCAATATATTTAATGATTATCCCGTAAAGGAGTTTAAACAGCCAAAATATATAAAAGGAACGATAAAAACCAACAATACGATAAAAGCGCAATCTCTGCTTAGAGATTATATAGATGAGAAGCTTCCTCCTTATAAAGTATTTGATTATAAAAGCATGAGTATGTGGTGGATACTTGAAAATATCTGGGGAGCATATCACGGAATCTACTATCAAAACAAAAGATTTTATTTCAATCCCATTACATCACTCCTTGAACCTGTAGCCTTTGATAATATACCAAATCCTTTTTATGTCGATCCAAAACTGGATACAAGCAAAAATTTCTTCAATTTTCGCAAAGATGACAAATTTTTAAAAGAGTGCATAAAAAGTCTGAAAAAACTGGAAAATGAATTTTATGATCCCAAATTTATAAAAGAGTATGAAAATCTGCAACAAAGATGGCTCTATCTGATGTCGATAGACGGCATGAATTATAAAAAAGTCGATATCCAAACACTAAGAGAAAATCTAAGGATTTTTATAAAATATCTTTATGAAAATTATGATTCATTCAAAAAAGAAAATTACAGAACCCATTATAAAAATGACGGTATCTGGGGTGTAGGAGGATATGAAAAACTTGGTGTTCCTCTGGCATCACATATAAGAGCTTTTGCTTTTTTAAAAGAGAGTGATATTTTACTGGAAATCAAAAATCAGACAACAAACCCCATAAAGATAGAAAATATCTGCTATATTGATAAAAAGGGAAATAAAAAGATCATCACAAACAGCCCTTTTACTCTGAATCCTTTTAAAAAAGACAAGAAAATTCATATCATCACCAAAAGATTTATCAAAAATCCCGCTTTCCCAAATAAATACCGTATAAAAATAGATTACAGATATAAAAACAAAAAGTTCAGCACTTTTGCACCTTTGCAATTTAGAGATCATTATTTTGGATTTTCAGATTTCTTTTTATACGCAGAGAAAAATCATATCAATATTGACAAAAAAAACAAAAGAGTAATTTTTAAAGAGGGAAATTACACAATTGACAAAAGTTATGTTTTAAAAGATGGATGGAGTGTGCTTTTTGAAGAGGGAGTCAATATAGAGTTTAAAAACGGAGCTTTACTGAAAATAGAAGGTTCTCTCATGTCTCTTGGGAGTGCTTTAAAACCGGTTAGCATCAAGATAAAAACAGATCCCTCTTTTAAAGATATGGGTTCATGGGGCGGAATTTTTGTCCTAAGAGGAGATAAAAAATCCAAAATCATACACACCGTTTTTAAAGGAGAGAGAGGAGTTTATCTCAAAAACAGACAGGATTATTACGGTATCACCGGTTGTATCAGTTTTTATGAGAGTGAGGTTGATATAAAAAAGAGTGAATTTTTGGATATGCAGTGTGAAGATGCCCTAAATATCGTCCGTTCCTCTTTCAAAATAGAGGATATGACGATAAAAGACTCTCATGCGGACGCTTTTGACAGTGATTTTTCAAAAGGAGAAATCAAAAAAAGCAAATTTATCGATATAGGAAACGACGGTATAGATGTATCGGGAACCGATATAAAGGTTATTGGCGTTTCATTTAGAAATATCACTGACAAAGCCGTATCTGTCGGAGAAAAATCAACTATTTTTGCATCAGGACTGGATATTCAAAACAGCTCAAGCGGAGTTGTAAGCAAAGACCTCTCCCGTGCCCATATAGAAAATTCCCTTTTTAAGAACATAAGCGGAAGTGCGCTTTTGACTTTTATCAAAAAAGAGGAATACGGAGCGGCATTTATAGAGTGTAAAAAGTGCAGATTTGAAAATGTCAGATTTAAAACAAGCAATCAGGCAAAAAGCACAATTATCATAGACGGAAAAAGAACAAAAGAGAGCAAATTTACAAAAAAACAGTTAGAGGAGGCAGGATATGTCATCGCAAAATGAAGAGTACAGATATGAGATAAAGATTCCTTTACAGATGGATCAGTTTGTAGAGTTTGAATCCTCTTTGAAGGGTTTATGTTTGTATCCGAAAAAGGTTTATCAAGATAGAACCATTCACTCTATCTACCTTGATACTCCTCTTTTTAAATCTTATAACGATAATGTTTCGGGAGCGGGAAACAGAGTAAAGATTCGTTTTCGCTATTATGACAACGATATAAAAAATGTAAGACTGGAATACAAAATAAAAAACAATAAAGCCTCCACAAAAAAGGTAATTGATATAAAAAACGAAGATGGTTTGGATCTGACAGTTGCGGATAATATAAAAGAGATAGTTCATCAAAACAGCAAAATATCAAAAGATATCTGCTGCCATTATCCTGTTTTGGAGGTCGGATATAAAAGATCATATTTTGAAATTTCAAAAGATATAAGAATGACAATAGATAGAGATATAAAATACAGAAAACTTTATCCGCAAAAAAACTCTTTCTTTGTCTCATCTCCAGTATATAGTGTTATAGAATTTAAATATCCTCTCTCAAAACAGAGTGAATTAAAAAAACTGCTTTATAATCTTCCGTTTAGGATTTTCAGACATTCAAAATATGTAATCGGAGTAGATACCGTATGTGCCGCTTGATATTACTGTTCTTTCTTACAGCCTCCATCTTGGCGGATGATTTGGATATAAAAAAATCTCTGTTGGATATTTTACATGATATCAACCAAAAAGAGGAGTCAATCTTGCAAAAGAGGATAAAAGAGTACAAGATACCCAAAATAAAACAGAAAAAATTTTCTGACGGGGAATTTAGAATATATATCAAAAAGGGTGAAATTTTATATCTGAAAGAGAAATGTTTAAAACCAGAAGCACGGTTTTTTCTTCATATTTATCTAAAAAACAAAAAAGGGTTTGAAAATTTTGATTTTACCTCCTCAAAACTGAAATATTACAACAACTACTGCACCACAACCGTGAAAATACCCTCTTTACCCATAAAATGGATCGATACGGGTCAGTTTATAGAAGGAAAAGGCAAAATCTGGTGGATTAGGATAGAACCAAAACTTTGATATTTAATCTTAAAAAGTGTAAAATTCTTCTATGTATGTAAAAAGTTACAGTGAAAAATTATCATCGATAAAAACAGTGGGACTCAGTATCAGACCTGATTCTCCGCAGCTCAAAATTTATTATGACAAGCTGTGCAAAAAATTAAAAGAGTATGGAGTCAAACTTCTGGTAGAAGAAAAAAGCGCACGGGTTTTGGGAGTGGAAGGGTCAAAATTTGACAAAATGTGCTACCAAAGTGATTTTTTGATCTCTATCGGAGGAGACGGAACACTCATATCTTTAAGTCGCCGAAGCTTTCCTTATAATAAACCTGTGCTTGGTATCAATGCCGGAAAACTGGGATTTTTGGCAGATGTAAAATGTGAAGAGATAGAAGATTTTATAGACAGAATATTTAAAAATGAGTACAGAATCGATATAAGAATGGTTTTGGATATAAAGCTGGTTAAAAATTCTCAAAAAAAGAAACTTATAGCTTTTAACGATATCGTCTTTTCAAGAAAAAGCGTTGAGGGAATGGTAAATATCGAGGCTTATGTCTCAAGTGAAAATATCTATATGCAAAAAAAACATCTAAACAGCTATTACGGAGACGGTCTTGTCGTTTCCACTCCGACAGGCTCTACCGCATATAACCTCTCCGCAGGAGGTCCTGTTGTTTTTCCTCTGACGGAAGCCATTATCCTTACACCCATCTGCCCCCACTCTCTTACGCAAAGACCCTTGGTACTGCCTGTCGATTTTGATATAGAGTTTAAAAGCAAGGATGATGTTATCTTGGTAGTTGACGGACAGGATATTTATGAAATGAAAGATTTTGAAAAAGTTTGCATAAGAATTGCAAACAAAGGAGCCATGATGATACATAGAATTCAAAGAAATTATTTTGATGTTTTAAAAACAAAACTTCACTGGGGGGATTCGTGATAGAGAGATTTTATCTTAAAAACCACTTCTCGTTTGAGGAGGTATCATTGGAGTTTGATAAAAGTTTCATAGTTTTTACAGGTCCAAGCGGAGCCGGAAAATCGATACTTTTTGATGCCATTTTGGCACTTTTTGGTTTCAAAGAACCTCATGCCGCTCTCAGCGAAGCCGTGATAGACACTCCTTTGTATCTTGATAAATTTTTGATAGAAGAGGATGAACCGAATATTTTCAAGTGTATCAAAGATCAAAAAACCAGATATTTTATAAACAATCAGGCAATTTCCAAAAAAATTGTAAAAGAGATATCAAAAGGCTTTATCAAATATCTCTCTTTAAAAGAGGCAAAAGAGCTAGAAAGTGAAAATCTCCTATATCATCTTGACAAATTATCCACTCTGAAAGATTATGAGAAAATTTTACAAAAATTCAATAAACTCTACAAAGAATACAAAAAAGTCTCCCAAAAACTACTTTCTATAGAGGAAGAAGAGAAAAAAATACAGGAATTAAAAGAGTTTGCCTCCTATGAAATCAAAAAGATAGAAGAGGTCAGTCCTAAAATCGGTGAATATGAAGAGCTTATGGAGCTAAAAAAAACTTTGGCAAAAAAAGAGAAGATCGAAGAGGCGATCTCAAAAACAGATCTCTTTTTTGAAGCCGAGAGTTTTGTCAGTGAAGCCTTGATACTTTTGGATAGGGAGAGTTCTTTTTTTGATGAAACGATGAATGAGTTAAGAGCTATTTTTGAAGAGGAGAGAGACAAGCTTCATGAACTTGAAGAGATGGATATAGAGCATATTTTAGACAGGATTGAAAAACTCTCCTCTCTAAAAAGAAGATACGGCTCTATTGAGGAGGCTTTGGAACATAAACACAAAAGAGAGAAAGAACTTGCCCATTATGAAAATATAGAATTTGAAAAAAAGAGTATCGAAGAGGAGAAGAAAAAACTTCATCAAGAGATAAAAGATTTGGCGGATAAAATGCACCGGGAGAGAAAAAAGAGACTGCCTTTTTTAAAAGAGAAGATAAACCATTATCTAAAAATGCTTTATCTTGATGATATCGATCTGCTCATGGAAAAAAGAGAACTTTATGAATACGGATATGACGAAATAAAAGTTGAACTAAAAAGAGTTGATCTAAAAAAGATAAGCACGGGAGAATACAACAGGGTAAGACTCGCATTTTTATCGGCTTTAAATGAAATAAGCGGTGATGAAAGAGGGGTATTGATACTTGACGAAGTGGATTCCAATCTAAGCGGTAAAGAGTCTATGAGCGTAGCTACCGTACTGAAACATCTCTCCAAAAACTATCAGATTTTTGCCATATCCCATCAGCCCCAACTCTCCTCACAGGCGGATATGCACTTTTTGGTCAAAAAAGAGGGTGATAAAAGCAGTGTAAAAATTTTGAGCAAAGATGAGAGGATAAATGAGGTGGCAAGGATGATAAGCGGTGAAGAGATCAACAAAAAAGCTCTCGATTTTGCAAAAAGCATGTTGAAATAGTTGCAATAAATTCAAAATAAATGTTAAAATAATAAAATAATTTAAAACATTAAGGAGTCAGAATGCTTCACCCTTTAGCCGGTAAAAAAGCCCCCAAAGAGATGTTGGAAAATATCCCCTCTCTTGTCAGTGCATACTATACTCTAAAGCCGGATGTAAATATCGATACACAAAAGGTAAGTTTCGGAACATCAGGACACAGAGGATGTTCCTATAAAAAAAGTTTCAACGAAGATCATATATTGGCTATAACCCAGGCGGTTTGCGAATACAGAAAAAGCAGAGGAATAAACGGAGCCCTTTTTATAGGAAAAGACACCCATGCCCTCTCCACACCTGCCGAAATATCCGCTTTGGAAGTTTGCGCTGCCAATAAAGTGGAAACGGTAATCGCCCAAAACAACGGATTTACTCCAACTCCTGTCATATCTTTTACCATTCTTACTCACAATCAAAACAGTTCAAACATTTGCGACGGTATCGTTATAACACCTTCTCACAATCCCCCAAGCGACGGCGGATTTAAATACAACCCGCCAAACGGAGGTCCTGCCGATACGGATGTAACGGATATCATTCAAAAAAGGGCAAATGAGATTTTGAAAAACGATCTAAAAGATGTCAAAAGAATAGACATAGAGGAGGCAAAAAAAAGCTGTTATGTAAAAGAGTATGACTTTATAACTCCTTATGTAAAAGCTTTAAAAGATATTATTGATATAGATGCCATCAAAAACAGCTCTTTAAAGATAGGTGTTGATCCGATGGGAGGATCGGGGATAGAAGTCTATAAAAAGATAAATGAGATATATGATCTTAAACTTGATATCGTAAATCCTTATGTTGATGAAACATTCTCTTTTATGACACTTGATCATGACGGCAAGATAAGAATGGACTGCTCTTCACCATACGCCATGGCATCTTTGATCTCATTGAAAGAGAGATATGACATCGCCTTTGGAAACGATACTGATTTTGATCGACACGGAATTGTTACAAAAAACGGTCTGATGAATCCCAATCACTACTTAAGTGTTGCTATCTGGTATCTTTTGCAAAACAGAGAAAACTGGAACAAAGAACTCAAAATCGGAAAAACTTTGGTTTCAAGCTCCATGATAGACAGAGTTGTAGAGTCTTTGGGCAGAAAAGTTTTGGAAGTACCTGTCGGGTTTAAATGGTTTGTAGATGGTTTGATAGAGGGTAAAATCGCTTTTGGCGGAGAAGAGAGTGCCGGAGCCTCATTTTTGAGAAAAGACGGCAAAGTCTGGACTACAGATAAAGACGGTATCATCCTAAATCTGCTGTCAGCTGAAATTACCGCAAAAACCGGCAAGGATCCATCAACCATATATCAAGAGCTTGAAGAGAAATTCGGTAAATCATATTATGAGAGGATGGATGCACCGGCAACACCCGCACAAAAGAAGAAACTAAAAAATCTGACTCCTGATGATCTCAAAAATGACTTTTTGGCAGGTGAGAAGATTTTACACATTTTTACAAAAGCTTCAGGAAATGATCAGGCTATCGGAGGCTTGAAAGTTGTAAGCAAAAACGGCTGGTTTGCCGCAAGACCTTCGGGAACCGAGGATATTTATAAAATCTACGCTGAAAGTTTTATCTCAAAAGAGCATCTAAAAAAGATTCAAAAAGAGGCAAAAGAGATGATTTTAGAGGTTATATCTTAAGATAAATTTGACTTTTACAGTAGTGTTCATTTTTTAACATTTCAGTACGGCTAAAGCAGCCGTACATCCTTTAAATAGGTAGTGTTTAAATTTCTCTACTTATTCATATACTTTATCAAAAGTTCCAAAAGTTTTTTTCTTTCACCTTTTTCTGAAGCTAGTTTTTCAAAAAGTGTTCTTCCTCTCTTATCTGTAACAAACGGATTTGCTCCGTTTTTTAAAAGTATTTCTCCGATAGTATATGCAAGATCCACATCTTCATATAAAAATGCTCTCTCTAAAGCCGTATAGCCATAAATATCTTTTATATCCGGATCAGCCTTATATTCCATAAGTAATTGTGTAAGTTTTGGAGAGAGTTTGATAACCGCTCTGTGAAGAGGCGTATAACCTTTTTTATCTTTTATATTCGGATTGGCACCGTTTTCCAATAATGTTTCGACAATAGAGGGATAATTGTGAATTACTGCCAAATCCAAAGCGGTATATCCGTGTTTATCGATAAAGTTTATCTCTTTTTTATTGTCTTCCTGTTTTAGAAGAGATTTTATAAAGTGTAGCTTTTCCTCTTTGGAGAAATTTTTATTAACGATTGTTCTTTGTATAACGGTATAATTTTTTGCATATAAATTTACCGTTAAAAACATACAAATACTCACAAAAAATGATAAATATTTCACATTATATCCTTTTTTAATTATATCTTGATATTAATATATTAAAATCAATAATACAATAAAGTTAATTAAAATTAACTTATTTGAATAAAATATTATATGTATTTTTTTATAAGAAAAGTTTAAGAAGGATTCTTTTTATTTAAAGTTTGCCATTTTTTTACAAAATCATCAAAACTTTTATCCATTTCGATAGTTTTACTCCCAAAATAGGGCAGATGTCCGTAAAAAAATGAGAGCTGTTTCTTTGCACGGTCTGGTTGTTTGCCTTTTACGGCAAATTCATACAAAGCGGCGGCAAAAGATGTTCTGTCTGCACCCGAACGACAGTGTATCAAAACCGGCTTGGGAACTTTTTTAAATATATTTATTAACTCCAATGATTTTTTAAAATCTATGTAGTTTCTTGAACCTATTTTAAAATCTACAAATTCTATCCCCATCTTCTTTGCTATCTCTTTTTCATATTCATACCATGGACTTCTAAAAGTATTTTTTCCTCTTAAATTGATAATTGATTTGATCTTATATTTATTGAGATGTTTTGGAAGATTTCTACTGTAAAGCTGGGCGCTTCTGTAGGCATCATTGTCTATTTTATGGAAGTTTCCAAAGATAAAAATATAAAACAGATTGATTCCTCCCGCTATAATAGCAACAGAAAAAAGAGTCAGTAAAAAGATTGATGCTATTTTTTGTCTAAAACGCATTGAAAAAGCAAAAACATCTCTCATTACAAGAACTTCCTCCTTCCTCTTAATCACTGACCTTACGCACTATATCATATCCATAGCGGTTTTAGTGACATTTGAGTACGAGGCACTTTTATGAGTCATAGCCAAAGCTATGGCGACTTAAAAGTAACGAAGTAATCAAGTGTCAATAAAACCGTCCTTCGGATAAAGAGATAAAGTACCTACTGCTTCGTTGGTTGTCTTTCACCATAGCTTTGGCTATGCTAAAAAACAACCGCCTTGCATTAGATACTTTCTCTCTTTACTATGGATACGATATAGTGCGTAAGGTCAGTTAATCAATAAATATTATCGAAAAGTTGGTTATAGAGGACTTAAGGGTAGCTCTAAAAACCTATACAGGCAAATAAGGTACAATCTTTCGCAAGATAAATTGCCCTTAAGAAGATTGTCAAAAATCAGAGTATAATTTTGTTTTATTAACTTTTAAATAAAATTACTATATTATTAATTCATAATTATTCTAATTTAGAAAGTTTATTAAAGGATATTTTTAATGAAAATCAATAAAATATTTATCTTTTCTTCCCTGATATTATTAAGTATCAATACAATGTTAGCGGATGTGGACGAATATGACCCTGTAAAAATACCGGACAATCTTCACAACAGCACCAATATGGCAGCCATGAAACTTTTAAAATTACCCGAACTTTGGGGAGAGCCTTACAATCTCAGCGGTGAGGGTGTCAAAATAGCCATATTTGACTGGGGACAGGTAAGAGCAACACATCAGGAGTTTCAAAAAAACTCTCACAGCAGAATTCATATAATGGGTAAAAACAAAGAACAGCCTCCGCATCCCCACAGCTCTTTTATAGCAGGAGCCATCGGAGCAAAAGGAGTCAATCCAAATGCCAAAGGAGCTGCTGAAAATGTAGAGATATACAGCTACTGGGTATCGGAAGCAAGTTATGCAAGAGCAGTTTTAAAAGCCTATGAAGAGGAAGGCATCACACTTTCAAATCATGCCTATCTCTATACCGATACCCAATATGACGGTGTTTATGACAGTGAGGCAAAACTGCTTGACAAAGTAGTTTATGACAATCCATATCTAAATGTTTTTATGGCGGGAGGAAACGACAGAGGTCATGATGATGAAGAAAACTACAAACAGTTAAAAGGACCAAGAACCTGTAAAAATGTTTTTACAATAGCAGTTACGATGGATGACGGAAGGCAAATCGCACCTTACAGCAACAGAGGTCCGGTAAATGACGGAAGAATAAAACCCGATTTTTCGGTGGCTGCTCCCGGTAACAGCTATGTTTTATCCACAGGTAACAAAGCCGATGATGATTATATCCTACAAGGCGGTACAACATCGGCTACGGCAAGAACGATAGGTTCTTCGGCATTGTTACTCCAACTTTATAAAAATATAACCGGCAGGGATAAAATAAGACATGATATTTTAAAAGCTCTTTTTATAAATACCGCAACCGACAGAGGAAGAAAAGGACCTGATTATATTTTTGGTTTTGGAACAATCAATCCAAAAGATGTGGCTGATGCGATATGGACTTTAAAAACCAAAAAACCTCTTATAAGAGAAGAAAATATCAAAGAAAATGAGATAAAAAAGTATAAATTGTCTCTTACTCATCCCGGCAGCGTAAAAATAACCCTCGTATGGGTGGATCCCGAAGGAGAAGCCGAGATCCCAAATCTTCCCCAAACCCAAAAACCTACTTTGGTCAATGATATAGATATGTGGATAGAAAGAGGAAATAACAGATACTACCCATTTTCTCTGGATCCAAAAGAGGTAACAAAACCCGCTACGGCCGAAGGATTTAACAGAGTTGATAATGTTGAACAGATAGTGATAGAAAATGCTCCTGCGGGAGAGTATATCATCAATCTAAAAGGTTACAGGATAAAAACCGATGATCAAAACTATGCTCTGGTTTGCAACTATTATTTGGAACCGTTTAACAAAGCTGATGAAAATGAACAGAGCAAGGAGAATTTTGTTAAAAGATATTATAATATTATATTAGACAGAGAAGGAGATCAGGAGGATATAAATTATTGGGATACACAGCTAACCCAAAAAAATATGAGTGCTTTGGATCTGGCTGAATTTTTCTTTAACAGTAAAGAGTTCAAGGAGCAAAACAACACCACAAAAGATTTTATTCAAAAAGTTTACAAAGTTATGCTAAACAGAGATGCCGACAGTGAAGGAGAGGATTATTGGATAAACAGGATAGAGAACAAAACTACTTCCAACGATTTGATAATCTACGAATTTGGCTTTTCCAAAGAATTTGGCGATATCTGTAAAAAATATGATATAACGCCATACAGTTCTGATAATTATCTGGATGCTTTTATAAAAAGACTCTATATACTTGTTTTAGAAAGAGAATATGATCCGGGCGGATTAAACGAATGGAAAGAATCTCTGCAAAACAAAGATTTAAGTATAGAGAAAGTTGTCAAAAGCTTTTTCTTTTCAAAAGAGTTTTCAGATAAAAACATAAGCAATAAAAAATTTATCAAAATCGCTTATCTGACTATACTAGGAAGAGAAGCAAGTGATGAAGAGATCTCTTTTTGGAGCAGTAAACTGGATAACAATGAAATGAATAAAGAGGAGATACTAAACAACTTTTTAAATTCTGAAGAATTTTCAGAGTTGGTTAAGAAATATAATTTGGAAGCAAAGTAGCAGCGGCTTTTATGCCGCTACTAATAATTTCTCTTTTATGTAGTTTTCTATTTTATCTTCATAAGATTCTATCAGGTCATACATCTCATAATCCGTAAGAGAATCAAGCTTTTTACCGTTATTGCAAAATATAAGTTTTCCGTTTTCATTAATAATGCTCTGTTTTACAAGAGAATTTTTAGCTTTTTTATAAAATATCTCTATCTCACTTTTTGAGAGAGTTTTTCTGCAATATTTAAAAAAATTGTTTTTTATTATATTCTCTATATGTTTATTATTGTGCTGTAACAGCGTTAAAATAAAAATATGTTGAAAAAATTGCTCTTCATCCATCCTTGAATCCATAATAAGCTTCAGCTTTTCATAGCACTTTCTCATCCGACTCCCCTTCTCTTTCGTAAATAAACTATAAATAACTTTAAATATAGTTTTTAATATTATATCATTATAAAAAAGTTTTCTTTAAAATTTACTTATTATATTTGAGTTTAGAGAATTAGTTTTAATTATTTAATATTTTGTAATAAATGTAGATAAAAGTATCACTTTTTTAGTAAAGAAGGTTAAGGGCAGCTCTAAAGTTTAGCGACTGTACATAAAACCTATACTGATTTTATTGCTGTTTTTGTTGTAATCGATCAGACTTTCTCCATAACCGTTAAAAAATTGAATATATCCAAAGCTGTTTTTAAAGTATTTTATCGGAAATGACCAATCCAACTGTATGGAACCTCTGTTTTTCTTTCTTAGATTATTCCTCAAAAGCATTGAAACAAGATGTTTTCCAAAAGGATATGCCACTTTTATCTCTCCGTATCCAAGATATGAGAGAATATCGGGATTATCATCACCGCTTCCGTCATAAATACTTTTTTTCTTGTTTTCGGGGATACGATACCACCCTTTTATCGTATATACAAACCCCCTGTAATGAAAAAGTCCTTCTGCATAGATACGGTTCCATGACCTTGAAAGCAAACCTTTTTGACCGTTTGACTGGTGATCTATGCTTATCCTAAGAGCATCCATCAAAAAAAACTCCCTGTTCTTTATCGGAAAAAGCACAAAAATTTCAGGTTCATAGTTTGTTTCCCTAAAAGGTGAAGAGTTTGAGTATATCTGCCAGTAAGACTGTTGGGTATAACCGAAAAAGAAGGTCTCATTCAAACCAAAAAGATTATAGACAAGAGGCTTCATAAAACTTATCTGAAATTTTGCCTCATATCTTTTTCTGTCACTTTTTAAGTTGGTATCATAACTAAAGGGGAGAAAGTAGTTTGATTTATAAGGATAAAGTCCAAAATGTCTTGAAAGGATCTGTTTTACATTTGATTTTGTTTCTCTGTCGCTGTAATGATCAACCAAAGATGAAAAACTCTGCTGCAGGTTGATAACAGGTTCTATTTTGATCTCTCCCTTTTGTTTTTCAAAGGCAAGTTCTTTTGCAGGAGAGCAGTTTATCCATTTTTTTGCCTCTTTTTCACTCTTTTTTACCCCTGTTCCGTTTTTATACATCATAGCAATCTGCATACAGGAAAACTGATCAAGATGCATAGCGGCTTTTAGATAGTACTCAAATGCCTTTGTCTCATCCTTTTGCACTCCAAAGCCTCTTTCATACATAGAAGCTACCGTTTTGGCAGCTTCTATATCGCCTTTGTCAGCCTCTTTTTGCCACTCTTGAAAATTTTTTGCAAAAGAAAAACTGAATAAAAGCAGAACAGATATAATAAATTTCATTTTTATTCCGGTTTTGACCACTCTTCTATCTTTTTATTGTATTTTTCATATATCTCTTTACCTGTCTCTTCATCTTTTGCCTGAATGTAGAGATTGAGATTATTGCTGTATTGATCGGGAATCATAAGGATCCAGTCTCTTTCATTTTCCCATATCTTCACACCGTCTATCGTAGAGGATTTTTTCCCTTTTGCATCCTGCAAAAATTTTCTCATCATCTTGCCTTTAAGCGCATGGGAACAGGATATTTTGACCTGATTGTAATAAAACGGTTTTATTTTCTTTACTATCGTAGATAATTTTAACTCATTACTGCTTAACATCTCTATAATTTTCAGTGCCGCATATATCGAATCTCTGTGAACGGAAAATTCTCTAAAAGCAAAATTTCCCTCAACCGTAGCGATAAGATCAAACTCTCTTAATTTTTCTATTTTAAAATTTATATATTTTCCTCTTCTTATTTTTAAATAATCAAACTCATTATCCATACTGTCAGGCGCCCATGTCGGTAGGAAAACAGACATCTTTTTATTCTTTTTCGCAGCTTCACTATTCAAAAG
>Ga0256914_1001059_pt1 | contig 26251 bp, 16 predicted proteins | sample HulkmetaG_FD_191571 | JGI IMG/M metagenome (GOLD analysis project Ga0256914, IMG submission 191571) | Hydrothermal chimney microbial communities from Main Endeavour vent field at the Juan de Fuca Ridge, Pacific Ocean - Hulk | ecosystem: Environmental > Aquatic > Marine > Hydrothermal vents ... | reverse complement strand
TCGGGATTGAATGGTGTTTTGGGTGTTTCTGCGGTGAGATTCAGTGGCGGCATTAAGTTAAGGGTAAAGGGTTAATGGTACAAAATAGTGCCGACCTATGAGCAAGTTCGGTAGTTTGTTGCGGTGTTTACCCCCCGTAGCCCCCCTCAAAGGGGGGCTTTTGCGTTTGGCGGTTTGTGGCCATGCGGGGAGAAGCCGGTTGCCGAGTGGCTCCGCGCCAGCGGAGACGTATCGAGGCACCGGCGGCCTTTTCCCCCTCTCCTTTTTCTTTTTTCATTTTTCCTTTTTCATTCCTCCTGTGTGGATCAGTGGCCCAAATTCGTAATTCGTAATTCGTAATTTTTAATTTTTAATTCCCTCCCTAGCGGGTAACCGGCCGCCTTTTCCCCTTTCCTTTTTCATTTTTCCTTTTTCATTTTTCATTCCTGCGGGGAGGGCATCCTACGGATAATTTTAATTCCCCGTCCAGACATTCCTAAACGTCCAGAAGCTCATAGTTGCGAAAACCGCCAATGGGACGTTTGAAAATTTTCTGTTCAAGAAAAGTAATAAAACGATATTTTAAACGTTCGTGCTTGTGCGGAGCGCGATGCGGGTTAGGCTTTCCTGAATACTGAAGCTTATCGGCCCAATCCATCCGGGCAATCCGTTCCTGCATTACCGCGGGATGTGTGTCAGTAAATCTCGCCAATCGATCCAGCGGGCCATAGTCAAATTCTTTGGGTGCATGGGCATAATATTCTTCGGCCTTGCGTTTGCCCCAGTGTACGCTGTTTAATGCACGCGACTTATTCTGCATTAAATGCGGTGGACGCACCCAGCCGTAATGGTAAATTTCGGCATCAACCTTGGCCACGCGTAACTTGCGGTGCCCGCTTTCCTGACGCGGATTGTCGTAATATTCAAAATAGCGAAACGATTGCGCACTTTGCCAGGAATGAATGTGCGGATCATTACGAATAATACGAATTTCGTACGGATACCAGCCATGACTTTTGTGGTAATGAGCGTAATCGCCCCAGAAATGTTTGTAGCGGAAAAGCAGGCCCTCCACACGTTCATCGTCTAACAACTGCTGGCAGCGCTGTTGGATAGCCGGTAAATATTTTTCATGAACAACTTCATCGGCTTGCAGGTAAAACAGCCAGTCTCCGGTGCAGGCTTGCTTGGCAATGTCGGTTTGAATAGCGTTAATAATACCCCGGTTAAAGTATTTTTCTTCCCAAACCGTATCAATAATCTTTATTTTGGGATCGCCAATGGCCGCGATCAGCTCTCTGGTTTTGTCATCGGGATCGCCCTGCCCCACGGCAATAACAAACTCATCGACGATGGGCAAAATCGATTTAATAGATTCCACCACCGGGTAATACAACTTGTAGCCGTTACGCACAAAACTAAAACCGCTTATTTTCAAAACTTCTATTTCCTTTATTTGATTGGTGAATCTTCTATTTTGAGCTCATTGTAGCGTATGAATTTTTTGACTTCGCTGAACAGGTAGGGCAAAATACGCTTTATTTCATTTTGAATTTCCACAAACGTTTGCTCGTAAAAGGCTTCATCGTGTCCAATGGGATCGGCGATGGACGGATTGGACAACTTGGAACGACGGTGCCATTCCTTTAACAAGACAATCTTTTCCTTATGTCGGGGAAATTGTGCCCGCAAATACTCGTAATGATTTACGGCCATGCAAATGAGTAAATCACTTTCCTCAACGATCTGCGCATTGATTGCCCGCGCCTGATGGTGGTACATATCAATACCGTGTGTATTCAAGGTTTTTAACGTTAGTGGGTGGGCCGGGCCCGAAGCACCGGGTATGGTTCCGGCCGATTCCACCTCTACCACATTTTTGAAGCGCGTTTTCGACAGAATTTCGCGCAGAATGCCTTCGGCCATGGCCGAACGACAAATATTCCCGGAACACACAAACGTAACCCGGAATTTTTCTTTGCGCTTCCGAAAGGGCACATCCGTCCACTTCTGGCGAAGCTCAGCTAAAGTAACCGCTCCCTCTCTTACCACAAGGTAAGGATTTTTGGTTAAATCGATTATGGTAGAACCCCGCAGGTCGGGCGTTGGGCCGGCATCCAGAATCAAATCCAATCGATCGCCAAATTGTGCAACAATATCCTGTACCGTTTTTGCATTGGGCTTTCCCGAAATATTAGCACTGGTCGAAGTTACGGGATTTCCCAGGCCAATGACCAACTGCCGGCCAAGATCATATTCGGCAATGCGAAAGCCTACCTTGGGTTTACGATCATCATCTTCCGTTTGTGCCGAAGAAAGATAAGGCATATTTTCTTTAAATCGACTTTTTAACAAAAAGGTGTACTTCCCGGGTAGCAATCGGAGCAATTGCTGATATTGTTCTGCAGAAACATGGGCATAAAGGCTGCGTAATTGTTCCAGAGAAGCAACCAACAAAGAAACCGGTTGACGGGGCCCGCGTTGTTTGAGTACAAAAAGGCGATCCAAAGCTTTTTGATTAAACACATCAACCCCAAGGCCATACAGGGTATTGGTGGGGTAAACAATAATCCCCCCCTCCCGTAATACCTTAACGGCCCTTTTCACAATTTTTCTGTCGGGATTTCTCGGATCAACTTTGTAATATTCCATACGCTGCCTTTAAATTGGCTTCGTCGTTTTTTCAATTCCTGTTTTCCGGTTGTGTTTTCCAGCGTTTGTGCATCCACAGCCACTGCTCGGGATAGCGACGTACCCACTTCTCGAAAGCCAAAGTGTAAGCCTGAGTAATGGCCACAATATCTTTTTCCGTATCACCCTGCGGCTCAGGAATGCGCACTTCTTCAAGAAAGACATCAAACAACGCATAATCGCGGCGCACGGCGACGATGAGTACGATCCTGGCTCCCGTGCGCAAATGCAAAACCGCCGTACCCACAGCCGTAGAAGAAGGAATGCCTAAAAAATCCACAAACACGCCCCGTTTTCTGGCATCCTGATCAAATGCAATGGCGACTATTTCATTGCGTTTCAACGCTTCTTCCGCAACCTGCATTGCCTGTTTGGTGTACACAATTTTCAGCCCGTTTCGTTCACGCAAACGAACGATGAAATCGTTGACTTTGTGGTTGCTTTGTTTTTTGGCAATACCGGTAATGGGAGCAACCTTTTCAATTGCGAGCAATTGCCCCAGCCATTCAAAATTACCAAAGTGCCCGGAAATGAACAAATAGCCCTGTTTGCGTTGCGCAACTTCCTCCAAAATTTCGGGATTGTGCACACGCATTATTTTGCGGATGTTGTCCTTGTTCAAATGGCTGCTTTGCAGAACTTCCATCCACAAAAAGACAAAATTCTTGTAAATCTCGTGCAGAAGCTGTTTTCGTGGCTTGGGTAATTGTTCCCCGTAAACACGATGCAAATTTTCCAGCACAACTTGCCGCCGATAACGAATGATCTTTTCGGCGACAAACGTCATCAGCAAAGCCAGGCGCTTACCCCAGCGCAACGAAATGTGATCAAAGATAAAAAACAAAAATCGTACAGCCAAATATTCGAAATTTTTCATGGGAAGGAAATTAGGAATTTTACCTGTTGCAGGCAAAAACTTCTGTAAAACGAACGTTGTTTACTTCTTGACGGGAATTTGTTAAATTGCCCCTGTGTATTTTTCGCAGCACACCCGACCGAGTTAATTGACAATTTTGTGTTTCGAAATTATAATTCACACGAAAATATTTTTGGCCATGCCGCCCAGGGCCGGGACAACACAAACTATCGGGAGAAACCCATGACGCCATTTCGCTGGAGCGTTTTAGCTACGATTCTGGTGCTTTTTTTGCTGGCACAATGCCGCTGGGTTCGCACAAAAATTACCGCTCCGGAGGCATCTGCCGCGCCACAAACATACACGCGCGTTCTCGTGCCCGATGCTCGTTTGGACGAAGTTTCCGGCATTGTGGCCAGCCGCCAATTTCCGGGTGTTTTGTGGGTGCACAATGATAGTGGAGACAAACCGCGCATCTTTGCTATCGACACATCCGGACAAACGCTGGGAAGCGTTATGCTGGACGGCAAGAAAGCGTATGACTGGGAAGACATTGCCATAGGCCCCGGCCCCCGGCAGGGAACTGAGTATTTGTACATTGGCGATATTGGGGACAACTACGCACGACGTTCGGTTAAATCCATCTTCCGCATTGCCGAGCCCAATGTGGCAGAGCTCAAAAAAGAGGGTTCCCTCACGGTTCACCAAATCGATACCATCCGTTTCCGCTTTCCCGATGGCCCCCGCGATTGCGAAACATTGCTTTGCGATCCGCTGACCAAAAATCTTTACGTCCTTTCAAAACGTGAAAACCGTGTGCATGTGTATGAATTGCCTTTCCCGCAGGACACACGGGAAATTCTTGTGGCTAAAAAAATTTCGGAGCTGCCTTTAACCCAGCTCACCGCAGGAGACATCTCTTCGGACGGAAGATTCATCATCTTAAAGAATTACGTCCAAGTCTTTCTTTTCAAGCGTTCAAATTCCCAGTCGGTTGCCAGCGCATTTGCCCACTTTCCCGATTTTCTGCCCTACGCAGAGGAACCGCAAGGCGAGGCAATCTGCTTTGCAGCCGACGGAGACGGCTATTTTACCATAAGCGAAAAATCTTCCGAGCTCCCTTTGTATCTCTATTTTTACCCGAGACATTTCGCACCATAAAAAAACTCCCCGCTCCCTTTCGGAAACGAGGAGTTTGCTCTGTTTTGCCCATTCGGGGATTCTCTATTTTTGAATGTATTGCAGTGCATCGAGCACAATCGAAGGCGTAATAAGCTCCGGAAGAATTTGTGGCTCGTCACCTTTTTTGCCGGAATAAAGCACGTACAACGGCACACTCATTCTCCCGAATCGTTCCAGCGCTTTGGTAATTTCGGGATCGCGTTTTGTCCAATCCGCACGCAGAGCCACAATGCCCAGGTCTTTGAATTTCTTTTGCACTTCTTCCGAGCTGAAGACAAGTTGCTCATTGGCCTGGCAGGTTAAACACCACGAAGCCGTAAAGTCGACAAATACCGGTTTGCCTTCTGCCAGGGAAGATTGCAGCAAAGCATCGGAATAGGGTTGCCAGTTAATCTCTCCGGTGGCATGCGTACTGTTGGGCGTGATGACATAATCGGTATATTTATCGAGAACGTACCAATTACTGACCGCTAAAATCAAGAAAGCCAATAGCCAGGCAATGGTGCGTGTTTTCTGTGGCATGGCTAAATTTCCCCAGCGACCGTAAATCCAGGCCGCCATGGCCGTAAACATCAAATCGAACAGCACCAGAATCAGTACCATCGCCCCTACCTGATTGCTTAACACCCACAACAACCAGATGACGGTAGCCACCAACAAAAATCCCATGAATTGTTTGAGCGACTCCATCCAGCGTCCGGGTTTAGGTACATATTTCAGCAAAGCGGGAATGGAAGTAACCAGCGCAAAGGGAAAGGCCATGCCTAAGCCTAAAAAGGTAAAAATTAGCATCGAGGCCCAGGCAGGTTGCGTCAGAGCATACCCCAACGCGCCCCCCATGAATGGTGCCGTACAAGGCGTAGCAACCACTGTGGCCACAATTCCATCCATCAGCGATCCGAGCCATCCGCTGGCCTGCGCTTTGCCCCCTACGGTGGTCAGAGAAGTACCAATTTCAAACACGCCGAACATACTCAGGCCCAAAATGAACATAAAAACCGAAAGCACGATCAAAAACGTGGGCGATTGTAATTGGAATCCCCAACCCAATTGTTCGCCTCCGGCTTTTAGCACAAGCAATAAAATAGCCAACGCCCAGAAGGCTAATAAAACACCCAGAGTGAACAGTAAACCGTGCTTCCAGGGTTTGGCGTGTTCTTCCTGCGCCTGATTAATAAAACGCATAATTTTAATGGACAGCACCGGCAACACACAGGGCATAAGATTTAAAATCATGCCACCCAGAAAGGCGAACAAAAGAGCAAGCCAAATACTGGAAATTCCATTGGCTGACGAAACGCTACTCAGCTTTTTGCCCACCGGTACGTCAATCACAGCCCCCTGCTCGGTTCCTTCGCCGCGCCAACCGGGGGCGGCAACCAGTACACCTTTAAGAGATTCGACCAGAGAATCGGGCGCAATTTTGGGAATGGTCAACCAGTACTCGTTGCCTTTTTTCTCAAATTGCTGGGGCTGATTATATTTGATCACCTCTTGCTCATAGGGATAAAAATACAAATCGGTCAAATCGCCTTTAAACCACGTGGGAGGAATCAAACGAATTTTGTACACAGCTCCTTCACTGGTGGCTTCCACTTTCCAGTCTTTTAACGGCTGGGGAATGTGAAAACGGGCGTTGGAGAAAAGCTCCGCATTTTTTACATCGGGTTGCGGTTTTTCTTTTTTGACGGGCAACGTAATGCTCACGTCCGTTTCACCGGGGATGCACACATCGGCACATTCCAGCCAGCTAATGTGCATTTTAATCGGCAAAACATTTTCTTTGTACAAAGAATCGAGCGTAACCGGCACCAGAAAGTATTGTGTTCCGGAATATCCGTAAGACACGATATTCGCAGCCGTAATTTTCTCGGGTAACGGCCACTGAATTTCGCCCACGGTGGTTCCTTTTGGCAAATCAAAATCAAATGTGGTTTCCAGCCCGGTATCGCCGTAATTTTTCCAATAGATGTGCCAGTCGGGCTGCATTTTTATTTCAATGGCCAACCAGACGGTTTCTCCCGGGGCCGCCCATTTTACTTCGGGAAAAACACGTACCTTAACATGGGACTCCTGTCCGAATTGTGCCCAACCCGTAGCGGGGAAATTAAAGACGACCAGGAACGCTAACAGCAGTAAAAAAACATTAAAAATACGATCTCTGAAATTAAAGATACCCATGCACACTTCCTTCCACCTGTGTTGATAACCCATACCCTCAACAAAATAAATGCGTAAGATAAAAAAAAAACGCCATAAATGAAAGAGCCGCCCCAGACGGCCAGATCATCTTTACGCAAATCGTCCCTTCAAAGTTCCTGTTTTATCGTACCGTTATTTTTGATATTTTACGCCCATGCGAACAAAAGCCATCGATCGCCAGATATTTCGTCTGGCCATTCCGAATATTCTGGGGAACCTTTCGGTTCCTTTGCTCTCATCGGTAGATACGGCCCTGGTCGGCCATTTGCCTTCGCCGGTTTACATTGGCGCGGTTGCGCTGGGAGGGATGATCTTCAATTTTATTTATTGGGGATTCGGTTTTTTACGCATGGGTACTACCGGGCTTACCGCACAGGCTTTCGGAGAAAAGAACACCCACGAAACGCACATTTTGCTGCAGCGTGCCGTTTTGATTGCCTTCCTTACCGGATTCGCCCTGATTCTTCTCCAGGGACCTATCGCCTATGTAAGCTTTTGGCTCATTCACGGTTCGCCTCAAATCGAGCAATTAGCCAAAGAATATTTCTTTATTCGCATTTTTGCCGCCCCGGCAACCCTGGGCCTTTATGCCATTCACGGCTGGTTTCTTGGTATGCAAAACGCCCGCTTTCCTCTGATTGTGACCATCGCCGTAAACGTTCTGAACATTATCTTCGATTTTTTGTTCGTTCTCGTTTTTAAAATGAATTCAGACGGTGTGGCTTTGGGAACGGTGCTGGCGCAGTATTTGGGTTTGCTGTTAACTTTGGTCCTGTTGAGTAAATATTATCGCACTTATCTCAAGCCGCTTCCCGTAAAAACGCTGTTGGCGCTTAAACCCATGCGCCGCTTTATTGCCGTTAATACCGATATTTTCATTCGCACTCTAAGTCTCATCTTTGCCTTTTCATTTTTTACGGCCCAATCGGCCGGGCTGGGAGAAATTCCTTTGGCGGCCAATTCCATTCTCATTCAATTTTGGATGTTTTTCTCCTATGCCATCGACGGTTTTGCCTTTGCCGCCGAAAGTCTGGTGGGTAAGTTTATCGGTTCCGGAGAACAAAAGCATTTGGTGCTTTCTGTGCGGCGTATTTTTTTGTTCGGGATTTTGAGCGGTGTCATGTTTTCTGTGGTCTATCTTTTGCTGCGTAATCTTTTGCCCGTTCTTTTTACCAATGATGCGGCCGTACTGCAAACCATTGCCCGTCTCATTCCCTGGACCATTCTGGCACCGCTTGTGGCCAGTGTGTGTTACATTTGGGATGGAATTTTTATCGGAGCAACGGCGACGCGTGGGCTGCGTAACGCGATGGTGGTTAGTACCTTTGTGATCTATTTACCGGCGCACTATCTTTTTCTTTCTTTATGGCAAATTCAGGGCATGTGGGCAGCTCTGCTGTTGTTTATGCTGGCCCGGGGGCTCGGGCTGACCGTTTTGAGCAAAAAATATCTGGGACTTTCGCCTCGACTTTTGCTCCCCTGGACACGGTTAAATAATAAATCGGTCCTGTAAAATTCTTTCCACCTGATGTTCGTCGATCACAGAGCCGGTAGAAAAAAGCACCAGTTTTTCCACTGCATTCTTTAATTGACGGACATTGCCCGGCCAATCCTGTTCAATAAGCATATTCATAGCTTCTTCCGAAAAATCGGTGATCCGTTTGTTGTACTGCACCGAGGCCTGACTTAAAAAGTAACGCGCCAGTAGCGGAATATCTTCTTTACGTTCCCGTAAAGGTGGAATGTGAATTTGTAACACATTTAAACGATGGTACAAATCTTCGCGAAAGCGATGTTCTTTAATCAGTTGTTCCAAATCCTGGTTGGTAGCCGCAATAAAACGGCACTGGGCAATCTCGTTTTTCGTGCTACCCAGCATGTTAAATTCTCCGGTATCCAGCACTTTGAGCAGTTTGGCTTGCAGGTGAATTTCCATGTCACCGATTTCATCCAGGAAAAGCGTTCCACCTTTGGCCAATTGAATTTTACCGGGTTTATCTTCCACCGCCCCGGTAAACGCTCCTTTTTTGTGCCCAAACAGTTCACTTTCCAGCAATTCGGGAGGAATAGCCGCGCAGTTAATTTTAATGTACGGTTGTGTTGCGCGGGGCCCGTTGTAATGCAAAGCGCTGGCAACCAGTTCCTTCCCCGTCCCGGTCTCGCCGGTAATCAACACCTTGGCATCGGATTTGGAAAAAAAGCTGATTTTATTGAAAAGTTCTTTCATTACCGGACTTTCACCGATCATCCGGTAACGATCATCCAATGCGGTTAGCAAATTATTCCGTTCACGGGCCCACAAATTCTTCTCGATAGCATGATTAATAGTTAAAAACATGCGCTCGGCATCCACGGGCTTTTCAATAAAATCGTAAGCGCCTTTCTTGATGGCCTCCACCGCGATGGGAATATTGCTTTGCCCCGAAATAAAAATAATGGGGACATTGGGATCTTCTTCTTTGATTTTGTCCATTAAAGCCACACCGTCCAATCCCGGCATTTTCACATCCAACAAAATGCAATCAAAGGGATTTTTGCGGGCTTTGTCCAAACCTTCGAAAGGATCGGTTGTTACTTCTACGTCAAAATTTTTTGTGGACAACATGCGTTTTAATGCTTTCAAAAAATTCGCATCATCGTCAACAGCTAAAATTCTTATTAAATCCGTGGTATTTAAATCTTGTGTCACCTGTCTTTACTCCTATTCTTTCGGATTCATGTTTGGAATATTGTCTTTTGGCAGCACAATGTAAATTTGCGTTCCCTTTCCCACTTCGGAATCTACCCAAATTATTCCGTTGTGGTTCTGCACAATGCGCTGCACCAAAACCAAACCGAATCCGGTTCCCTGCCCCTTGGTTGAAAAATTGGGTTCAAAAATGCGATCAATAATTTCCCTGGGAATTCCTTTGCCATTGTCACTAATCCGCAAACAGACCTTCGGCGTTCCGTTCTGCTTTTTTTCGTTCTCAGGGAAAATATCAAAACGAATTTCGCCCTCGTTGCCGATTGCATCCAATGCGTTTTCAAACAATTCTTTGATCATTAATTCGAATTGCTTACCGTCCGCCGTAATTACCTCGGCTTCGTCGTCCACGTTCAGCGTAATTTTAATGTTTCCCGGCAATTCGTATTTGCTTAGAACCGTCGTAATCACCTCGCGCAAAGAAATGACCTGTAAATTCTGACGGCTTAACCGTGCAAACTTGGAATAGTTATCGGTAATAGCCTGCACATGATTTACCTCTTTCGACATGGTATCGATGTCTTCCCGAATTTTTTCCCACTCCTGCGAGGGCAGCACGTACTTAATTGTCTCAATAGAAAATTTTATGGTCGAAAGCGGTGTACGAATATCGTGGGCCATTTTCCGGATAAGGCGGGTAATGATCTCTTCACGTTCGGTCAGAATTCTTTCCGAAAGATCGTACAATTCGATCGAGTATCCCGAGGGTATGCCCGAAATCCCGGTTAAGTGATAGCCCACCAATTTCCCTTTGAAAATTGAATCTTCTTTCTGGATGGTAATCTCTTCGCTCAAATCTTTGTCGCTCTTAATCAATTTCTCGATAAAACTATTGACCTGAGGCAAGCGATGAAACAAATGCGAATAGGTTACCCCAAGATGAACATCTTGCCCCAAATTGAGGAGCTTGACAAAATTCTGATTGTAATGCAATACCTTACCTTCAAAGGAAAGCAACAACACACCTTTGTCGATGGTATTCAAATGGCGTGCTAAAAAATGATAGTAAAAAATTAACGTATTAAAAAAGAGAAAAATAACATAAAGGATAAAATAAACCGCCGCAAATTCCAACCCGATAAAAGCAAGATTAAAATAATAATAAGGATTTCGTCCATACCAAATTTCCACATCCTGATATTGGGTGCTAAGAGAGAGAGTCATAGAATTTGAAGTAATATTTTTAATCGAATATATGCGATCCCGATCTCCCCTGATAAAAACATTGATCGATACAGGATCCTTAAAGTCCTCCCGATAAACAGTAAGTCGCTTTATGTTTTTTTGCGGTATAAAGCGGATGGTAATAATACCGTTCTTTAAGCAGGTATTATTGCATAAATAGATTGCTCCTCCCACATGCTGAGAAGATATTTTTTTTAGATCAAAATTTTTGTCCAGTCGATAAATTTTCTCAAATATGGGAGAGATGAAATATACCGGATTAATTTTTTTATTTCTGGCAGAAAAGGCAAAGTATGTCTTAACCGCTATGAATTTACGATTTAACTTTTGACTTTTTAAAATATTAAAAGCGCTATCGACCAAATCTATCTTTGTCTCTTTTAAAGTAGAAAAGTAGGTCAAATAAAAATTTTTAGCTATTATAAAACTTACTCTTGGGGTATCAATTTCTCTTTTTTTTACAACGTTCAAATTTGTATCCAGAACAAAAAAAGGCTGGGGAGCATCGTGTATGATTTGGTATCTCGATGGATAAAAAAAGATTTGTTTGCCTTCTTTTTCCGCATAAAACTTTGTCAATTCAAACGAAGACAAATAAGGCGACTTACGGATTATCTTTTTGGCAATAACATTAAATGCAAAAAGGTTATGAGGCAACTGCGTCTCATCACGAGACGAAAATGCGGAGAACACCAGTTCCTTTCCCGGATATGCACTACTCAAATCAAACAAGCCCACGATCCTTATATCCGGTCTAAAAGTTTTACCCCGTTTCACTTGATCATCAGTAGAGTTAAAGATACATTCGCGGTTTACCAGAATTTTATTTTCACCGAAAGGATTAAAGACGTACAGAAAAACCGAATCGCGCCCGCTTGCATAATGCCGTGCACTAAAAATGTAAATTTCTTTTAAAGAGTCACCATCAAAATCTCCCGTCCAAAATGTGGCAGGAAGCCAGCGTTCTCTTTTTTTGTTTAAACTAAAATTAAAAATAACGCTATCTCTGTCATCAAATACTTTGATGAAGTGATCAACCATATTTGCCCTGTATTTGACAATTAAAATCTTCTCGGTGTTCTGATCGCGGTCCAAATTATCGTAGGCGACATAGCTGATGATATCTTTGGGTTGCTTGGTCGTAACTTTGGTTATTTTTAGCTGATACTTTTTTAGGGGTAAAAAGAACAGAACACTAACTCCGGTGATAACCAAGGCTAAAACCGCAATGAGAAGATAGACAATTTTCTTATCCGATTTCTTGATTACATGTTTAAACATAAAAGATTACACAAACAGGATAAAACTTTATTTTAATTGCTAAATTTCCACGCGAAATGTGCAGTAAAGATTAAACCAGAGTGATTAAAACACAAATATAAAAACAATTAAATTCAAGCGCAAAATATTTATCGTAAAACAATAGAATGGAAGGGAGTGATCTTAAACCCGAAAATATTTTTACGGTATTTTTATTTTACCTGATGCTCTTCAAGTTTTTCCATTTCGTCTTTCGTCCGGTTTTTAATTAGCTCTTCGCTTTTTATTGTGTTCATTCAAAATTTTCCGGACGGTCTTAGCCAATTCATTTGCGATAACCGGCTTCATTAAAATGGCTTGAATGCCATATTTTCCCTTAATATCTTCGGTTAATTCTTCGCTGTAGCCGGTTATCATGATGATGGGCAAATCGGGATAGCGCAGGCGTACCAACTCAGCCAATTGCATTCCCGTTAAATTTGGCATGGTCAAATCCGTTATAAGTAAATCATATTTGTTCGGATTTTTTTCTAATTCGTGCAGAACTTGGGTACTTTCTGTAAAGCCCGTGGTTTTGTACCCGAAAAATTGAAGCATCTGGCTTTCCAGTTCGAGTACGCTGGGTTCGTCATCCACCAGAAGGATTTGCTCTTCTCCTTTTGGAATGGCTTCAATAATTTTTTTCTCCTTAATATCTCCGATATTTGCTACGGGCAGGTAAACTTTAAAGACCGTGCCCTTATTTTTTTCGCTGTACACAGAAATATCGCCTTTGTAATTTTTAATGATTCCATGCACCACAGAGAGCCCCAGGCCAGTTCCCTTGCCCACGCCCTTGGTTGTAAAAAACGGTTCAAAAATTCTGTCCATCACCCATTTGTCCATACCTTCTCCTGTATCGGCTACTACCAGACACACATAATCTCCATGACGCAAATTCGGATGCATTTTCAGAGAAACCTGATCTATTTTTATTTGTTTTAATTCAATCCGTAATTCTCCACCGGTCTTTTCCATTGCCTGATAGGCATTTGTACACAAATTCATCAATACCTGGTGCATTTGTGCCGGATCGGCCAGTACCGGAGGGCACGATTTATCGATGTTTTTGTGCAGTTTTATGGTCGAAGGGATGGAAGCACGAATTAAATGTGCCGCTTCATTAATTATCGTTTGCAGATAAACCGGTTTGGTCTGATGGTCAATTTGCCGGGAAAAGGTCAAAATTTGCTGCACCAATTCTCGGGCACGCAGTGAGGCATTAATAATCTGCTCTGCTTTTGTACTTAAATTATGGTCGTTTCTTACTGCCATCTTAATCATTTCGGCGTAGCCTAAAATGGGCGTCAGAATATTATTAAAATCATGAGCAATCCCACCGGCCAAAGTTCCAATGGTTTCCAAACGTTGGTTTTGATGCAGTTGGCGTTCCAGATTCTTTTTTTCTTGCTCTAATTTTTTGCGCTCGGTTATATCTTCTTTTAATGCCAGGAAATATTGAATATTGCCATCTTTGTCAAACAAGGGGCTAATGGTTGTTTCTTCCCAAAAAAGCGTTCCATCCTTCTTTTTATTAATCAATTCTCCATGCCAGATTTTTCCATTGACAATGGTTTCCCACAATTCTTTGTAGACACGCTCCGGATTTTTATCCGACTTCAAAATCCTCGGATTTTTGCCCAAAACTTCCCGGGCAGAGTAACCCGACACCTGCGTAAATTTTGGATTCACATATTCGATTTTGCCTTCTTTATCGGTAATAATTACAGAAATCGGGCTTTGCTCAATTGCTTTTGTTAATTGTAATAATTTTTCCTGAACCTTGATTTTTTCGCTGATATCTTCGGCCAGGGCAATAACCACATCTTTTCCAAAGTATTGTCCTTTATAAAGGCGGACATTTTTGGGGAATATCTCCCCGTTGGCACGCTTTCCCCAAAATTCGAATTGTTGGGGTTCGCCCTGCAAAGCCTTCTTAAATTGCTCGAAAACTTTAGCCATGTCGTTTTTCCCGGGTGCCGACACATCGGCCGGAGTTTTGCCGATCAAGTATTCTTTGGAATAGCCATACATTTTCTCGGCACCCACATTGACATCAAGAAAGCGCCCGTCCGGTCCCTGAATGTAAATGGCTTCCATCACGCTATCGAAAAGCCCCCGATAGCTCTCTTCGCTTGCCTTAAGCGCTTTTTCATATTTCACTTTTTCGGTAATATCTCTATTTATACCCACACTGGCGATGAGTCGTCCCGATTCATCGTACAAATCACGAACTGCCATTTCCACATGAATGGGGTTCCCCTTCCGATCGTACTGCACCACTTCACCCCGCCAGAATCCTTTTTCCCGGGACTTTCGCCGAATTTCCATGCGCTGTTTATATGGCATGTCCATGCGCACGATTTTTTCGATTTTCTTCCCCAGAACTTCTTCCGCTTTCCAGCCGTACAGTCTTTCCGCACTTGCGTTCCAATAGCGAATGTGGTAGTTGCCATCGGTACCGATGATTGCATCCAGAGCGTTGTCTAACAATAATTGCTGGTACTGAATGTGATCTTCTTTTTTCTTCTGTTCGGTAATATCTTCTACGGTGCCGTCAATATATTGCACCCGGCCGTTTTCGTCGCGAATCGCCTTTGCTTTGAGTCGAACATAGATTATGCTTCCGTCTTTCTTTTTCCAGGTCGTCTCAAATACGACGTAGGCATCCTTTTCCAATAATTTTTTGAGAAAGCTGTTTCTTTCATGAGGGTGAACGTAAATATCCGTTTCGACATTTTTTTTCTTCAATTCTTTTAGGGACTTGTAATTTAACAGCTGAAGGAAGGCACTGTTCGCAATTAAAATTTTTCCGTCGAATGTAGTACGGTAAATGCCAAAAGGAGAGTTTTCGAAAATCATGCGATAACGATATTCACTTTCTTCCAGAGCCTTTTCCGTTAACAAACGCATCAGCTCGGAACCGACCCGTTGGGAAAACATTTGCAAAAGTGTTTTCATCAGCGGGATATTTTCGATCTTCTTGCGGGTCAAAACAACAAGCATTCCGATATTTTCGCCACTGATCCCTTTCAATGAAATTCCCGCATAGCCCTGAATCCCCTCTTGCTGAATCAAATGCCTGTTGGGGTATTTTTGGCTTAGCCCTTCCGGAATAATTTCCAACCCTTTTTTAAGTACCGAAATGCAAGGAACCTCCTCCAGGGTAAATTCAAAATTTTCAATGGGCCTGCCCCGATTTGCAGCCACAATGGTTTCGATTTTTCCCGCAGGATGGCTACCCACTTTTTGTCCCACAAAAACAAGAGCCGACTCCAGAGAGTGGCTGATATTATTGACCAGAGATTGCATCACCTCTCTGGAGTTTTGTCCCTGAATTTCCTGATTGATGATTTTTACGGTATGCTCAATTTGTGCATGTTCTTCTTCAATTTCGATAGCATGGAGAGCAAATGCTAAATCGGAGACCAATTCCATTAGCAAACTTTGCTCACTATGCGTCCAATTTTGCATTACATCATTAATAAAAAAAATTCCTTTTAATTCTCTGGCATAGCGCATGGGCAGGGCAACATACTCGGACGACCCGGCATTCCGGTCTTTATTTTGGGACAGAATGTGAAAAGACAAAATGGGATCCGAAGATTCTTTGACTTTTTGTACCCACTGCCGTAACACCTGTGGTGGCACGTTTTTGTGTGTTTTGTGCGCATCGTAAACTTGCCACCCATCCCCAAAAGGATGAAAAGCCACAATAAACGAACCACCGAAATTCTTATTGTTTGCAAAAATTTTAGCTGTTGCATGAAGAAGCTTTGAAGTATTTTTTTCTCTGACAATCAACTGATTGACATTGCGAATGGAATCCAGCAGATCATTTAATTTCCTGACATTTTCTTCGGCAATAACCTTATCGGTAATATCGGTGATGTAGCCTTCAATGAACAGGCCGCCTTCTTCTTTTACTCCAAGGCCTTGCTCCCAAATCCAGCGAATTTGTCCTTCTCGATTTTTAATGCGGTACGTTTGAAGGAACGGTTCTCGTGTTTTGGCCGCGGTTTTTAGCGTTTTGATAAGTTTCGGACGATCTTCGGGCAAAACCAGATCAATATAACTCACTTGAGCATTGTTTAACAATTCTTCGGGCCGATACCCGGTAAGTTTTTTTATGCTTCGGCTCAAAAATTTCATGGTATGCCGGGCATCGGCCAAACAACGGTAGGTTACACCGGGCAGGTTATCCATTAAAATGCTTAATTGACGTTCGCGTTCCGTTAAAGCCTCTTCAAGGTAGTATTGAATACTGATGTCTCTAAAAATGACCACCAGACCTTTAACCGCGCCGTTTTCATCCAAAATGGGTGCAATGCTATCGGCAATGATGTGCTCTTCTCCATACGCATCAAAAAGTAGCAAATCATCTTCAAGATGAAGCAATTGACCGGTTTTCAGAACGTAGGCAAAGGGGTCCTGCGTCAGCTTTTTACCAGAGGCACGTTTTAAACGAAGTACTTTTTTTATGGGTTTCCCAAGCATATCTTCCGCCGGCAATTTCAAGAGGCGAAGTGCCGCCTTATTGGCAAAACGAACCACGCCCTTTGCATCGGTACTAATTACCGCCTCGGCAATGGCATTTAACACAACGGCAAATTTTTGTTCTTCGTTCGACGCCGTTGCAGAGACGGGGGCAAAGCGCAGACGACCGAGTGCAGGGCTAATTTCAGCGGAAACAGCCTGCAAACGCGTGGCAAGAAGCGTACACCAATCCTGCGAAGCCGGAGTAAAAGCAACGACAATTAGTGAGGGGAATTCGGAACGTATCGGCCAGATGAACAGCTTTTGCCCTTGCAAGGCCGAAGTCGTTTTAAAGAAAGAGGGTTCATCGCTTTGTGCAAAGTTCGGAAGGCAAAGGGGACTTTGGATGGAAATTAAAAAGCGCGTTAACCTTTCCCAATCGACCACCAGGCCCTGGACAGAGGTCGTTCCCGATTGTGCCAGTACGGAAAAATTTTGATTCGCTGCGTCGCGAAACAATATACTAACTCCCGAAAATTTCCCCGTCCGGAAAAACGCATGACAAAACTTTTCTCCGACAGAAAACAAATCCTGCTGCTCTTCTCCGACAAGCGCCTTAAATAGGTCGCGCTCCAAGCTGAGTAAACTTGTATCGGCTGTTTGATCCATCGCTATCCCATTCAATTTCCTTTGAAAGCCACAAGCACGTTCTGAAAATCTCTTCTTTTCAAATTAAATTCCTCTCACGTTCGGCAAATTAATAAGCAGTAACAGCACCCGACGTACTGACAAATGGTAGCAAATAGCAAAAAGAAAATTGATCTTACCCTAAACTTCGGCACAGTTTGCCAAAAGATTTAATTTTTTGTGCTTTTTGTGCCCATTCCGGAAAAATCACGTACACATATCATTTTTTCTTCGTGAAATAATACTCAATTTTTAGGGTACACTGCCGATTATCAGGGCAGTTCAAATGGCAAAGAGAGATCATGGAAGAAAAATACAAAATCTTGGCAGTTGATGACAATCCGATTAACCTTAAACTTCTCTCAAGAGCATTAATTTACACTAATTATGAAATTTTCACCGCTTCATCCGGAGAAGAAGCTCTGAAAATCGCCCGGGAGGTTGTGCCCGATCTGATTTTGCTGGATGTAGTGATGCCGGGAATGGATGGTTATGAAGTGTGTAAAAAACTGCAAGAAGATCCTCGTACGGCCTTTGTGCCGGTAATTTTTCTTTCGGCAAAAAACGAGCCGGTGGACAAAGCCAAGGGGCTGGCTCTGGGTGCTGTTGATTACTTAACCAAGCCATTCAATCCTCTGGAAATTAATGCCCGGGTACGCACCCATTTATCCGTACGTCAATCAACCATTCATCTTTTACGCAAAAACCAGGCATTAAGCGAAGAGCTGGCAAAACTCAGAAAGCAGCTAAAACGGCAAGAAGAAGAACAGCTCCTCATCGACCACCTACAGAAAATTTCGAGTAGTTCCTTTCATGTCGATCAGGACTCCGTAGAAATTTTGTCGGTTTCCAGAAATAATAAATTTCCTATTACTTCAATCCACATCCCGGTTTTCGAATCGAAAAACTTAAACGCCATTCTTACCCTAAATGGTTTTGAGAAAGATTACGCCACTTTAACCGTGGAACAATTGGTACAAAAATTTGTCGAAGGTTTTTTTCACGGCATCGACATTTCCGGACACCCGATTAACGAAACCGTGTTGAATGCTTTGTTCAATACACTCATCGAACGTTTTAGTCCGGATATTTATCAGGTAGCTTTTACATTTGCCATTACTTTGATTACCATCCCCGAGCAAAAGTTGTATTTTTACGGTCTGAATTTAAACGGGCCGTATGAAATTTCTCCCGATGCCCCGCCCCGCTGGCCAAATGCAGAATTGATTACGATCGATTCGGAATTGCGTAATTTTATTACGGCCTACAAGGCCCCCATCCATTCCGGCCAACGTTTTGTGCATTTTCTGGCCGGAAGCAATCCTGTGGACGAAAGCATCTACCAGGAAATCTTTGTTCCGGCGTTAAAAAGCAATCATTACCATTTACAAAAAAGTGCTCTTTATTTGGAAGAAAATCTCCCGGAGCAGGAGAGTGACCAATCATTTTTAATCATGGCCATTAAATAGTTATTTACATTAAAAATATTCACTAACACAAAGGAGTTACTTATGTTTAAAAAATGGATTTTTTTATCCCTTTTTTTGGCGCTCAGCTTATGGTCGTGCCAAGATGAAAACGATAACCCATCAGGCCCGGAAGGGACAGCGGCATTAAAAGTAGAAACGCGTGAAGGTACATTATCCGTTCCGCCGGAGGCCAACATCTCGCCTGACGAATTGCAGGTGATTACCTTTGCAGAGGGACAAGATGTGAAAGCGGACGGCTCGTTTCGCGTAAAGGCTAATGTTGCCAACACCTTCCAGCTTTTGATGTTCACAAAAAAATCGACGGGAGCACCGATATTTATTGGCATTTACGACCCGACCGAGAAAAGCGTTATGGCCGATCTCACCTCAACCGCGCTGGCCCTTACGCTTTTCAATCCATATCTCATCCTTTCCGATCAAACAAACCGAGCCGCCTATTTAAACGCGGTTAAGCTGCAAGAAAAATTTGCAGAGCTCAAAACGGCTTTAAGAAACGCTTACTCCGAGAACCCGGACGCGGCTTTGAACTTCGAAAAAAATCCCGTAATTATGCAATTGGCCGTGCAGGCCATGCAGCAAGCCATGGAAAGCCTGGGCAACGGCGGAGCGAACAAAATGTTCAAAGTGAACGAGGCTCAGGAGCTGGAACCACCGTACATTCAGGATGTTGCCGGTGCAGGAATAAACTTTGTGAATCCGCGCTTTGTGTGGTATGCAGCCGGTATTTATCCCAACGACGGCGATCTGAAAGAGGTGGTAACCGTTCAACGCAAAGAACGAATCCTAGAATTTAACTGGGGATGGCCTCCGGTCGTAAACAGTGAGCCGGCACAAACTCCGTACGATTTGGGCGACGGTTCCTTTCGTATTTACATGACCCGGGGCCTAAATTTCGCCAAATTTACCCAGTGGGACGATCCGGAAGGCCGGGCAACCATTTGCAATTCCGCCCAGTTGGTGGTTTATTTAATGGAACTGGTAATCGGAAACTTAGACTTTTTTAACCAAGATTTGCTTCTCTCTTTTCCCAACCATTTTCACGTAAACGGCGAACAAAGTTACGAAATTGGCGAGGCCATCGGTGCCAAAGACCTTGGGCAGATTATTACGACCATTGCAAAAATTGTGGGCGACAATCTGGACGGCCTTTCCTATTGGATTTGGCAGCAAACCGCCTCCAATGCCCAAAAAGCGTTTTTGGACAATGCCTTTACCTTTTTCAGTAACAGCACACAGGTGCTCAAAATTTTGGGTTACCTGAATGAACAAGTTCCTTTCATCAGCGACTTGATTTTCTCACCCCGTGAAATCAACTATTACATTACCCAACGCAACGGCGTGGTAAGCGATCAAACCGAAAACAACGCTCCCGAAGCAGAATTTTCCATTACTCCCCCGGCCGGAATCGTCGGTGTTAACTTTGTATTCAATGCTTCGGCAACAACCGACGACCACGACGCACTGGGCGACCTCATGTTCCGCTGGGATTTTGATGGCGACGGATACTGGGACACGGAATGGTCCAGCGATACAACGGCTACCCACCAATACGAAACGAGCGGTTCCTATCGGGTGGTTTTGGAGGCAAAAGACAGCGAAGGATTAACCGGTGTGGCAGTCCACACCTTAAACGTCGGGGGCGGACAGGGTACGGCCACTCATGTTAAACTGTTTAGAGATGTGTTGCCCTGGTCCAGCAATTCGATGGTAACCATGCTTGAATCTCTGGGATTTACGGAAGGTCAGGGACCAAACACATACGAAATCATCGGTTCGGAATCCATGGCCACGGTAGATCTCATTCCCGGTCAGGATCTGGTCATCATCTCTAACGATCAAAACCAAACGTTTTACGACAATTACGCAGCCGTACAGGTGCGCTTTTCAAATTTTGTCATGGGAGGCGGCGCGTTGTTCTGGGAAGCCTGCGACAACGGATGGTCCGGTGGCTCTATGGCAGATGCAGGGATTGTATTGCCCGGCAACATTCAAATGCACTACGCATTAGATTATTGGAACTACATTCCGAACCCCGACCTGCCTCTGGTTTCCGGACTGCCCACAGCGATGGATCACAACTACGCCAGTCATGAAAGTTTTACCAATCTCCCGGATGGTACCATTGTGTATTGCGTAAATTCTGAACAGGAACCTACGTTGATCGAATTCAACTTAGGTGCGGGTTGGGTTATTGTAACCGGCCAGCCTCTGGAACATCAGTACGAACACATTTACGGCAATCCGGATATGGAAAACCTATTACCCAGAATCGTTAGTTACTTTACCGGGAAGCCGCTTAGCAAGCCGCTGGCCAAGCCCAGGCTTGCGCCTTCCAAACGAGCGACATCCGGAAATTAATTTGACTAACCCCAAAAAGGCAGCTTCGGCTGCCTTTTTCTTTTTTGTGAAAAGGAACCCGTTTGAACGTTGATGGCACGTCTGCGTTTGTCCTCCCCTTTAAATATTACCCGGTTCGCACAAAATCATCCCGAAACATTAAATGTTTTTTCCGGTTCACTTCAAAAATTTTCAAGAAAAATCTTTTTTCGTTTGATGATATTTAATTCAATTTGTACATTAGCAGCACAAAAACAGCTTTGGAGAATGTATGGATCTCACCTCACATCACAATAGAAAAAACGGCATTACCAAACTGGAACTGGCCAAGATGTGGCTGCCCCGCTACACCGGCACTGCCATCGATGATTTCGGTGATTATATTTTAATTACCAACTTCAGCAATTACGTAACCATGTTTGCCCGACGCTTCAATTGCGACATCCGCGGCGAAGGACGCCCCATGCAAACGGCGACCAACACATCGGGTTTAACCATAATCAACTTTGGCATGGGTTCTCCCAATGCGGCAACCATCATGGACTTACTCACGGCGCGCAATCCCAAGGGAGTGCTGTTTTTAGGAAAATGCGGAGGTTTAAAACGCTCTACCGAAATCGGACACTTTATTTTGCCGATTGCGGCCATTCGGGGCGAAGGCACCAGCAACGATTATTTCCCTCCCGAAGTGCCCGCATTACCATCGTTTAAGCTGCACAAATTCGTGTCCAACAAAATTGTGGAACGCGGGCAGGAATACCGCACGGGGGTCGTTTATTCTACCAACCGCCGCGTATGGGAATGGGACGAAAAGTTCAAAAAGTATTTAAAAGAAATTTCCGCCATTGCCATCGACATGGAAACCGCAACCATTTTTATTGTGGGCCATGCCAACGAAATCGCACGAGGCGCTTTGTTACTGGTTTCGGATTTGCCCATGGCACCGGAGGGAATCAAAACGGAAGAATCGGATCAGTACGTGACCAAAACTTTTACGGAGCTACATCTGCAAATCGGCATCGAAGCAATGACCGAAATCGAAGAAAAAGGCGAAAAAATCAAACATTTCCGCTACTAACACATTGTCAAAAGCATCGTTACCGATCTTTCTTCCGGAAAACGATTTGCGTGAAAATGTGGACAAAACTCTTTCTCAAATCGAGGAGAAGACAATATGCTTAATCAATGGGCAATTGCAATTGGTATCGTTATAATACTTAATCTGCTGAATTTTATCTGGCTCACCAACATTAAATACAAACGAACTTTAGCCCGCCGTAAACGCTGGAAACGCCGATTAAGTGTAGTGTTCTTTATTCTTTCGCCGATTGTCTTTGTTTTTAACCTGCTTACGTTGCCTTTTACCGCGTATTTGAATTTTTTATTGGGGGCCTTAGGAACCTGGTTTGGAGTTTCACAATTACGGTTTGCACAAAAGCACTCGGCCGTTCCACAAATTGTGGAACCGCTTAGCACTTTTTACTTTATTCTGGCGGGATTTTTACTATTATTGGGGGCCTTAAAAATCGCTTAAAATAAAAAAAGCCGGCCATTGCCAGCTTATGCGATCGTCGGTTTGACAACCTTTCCTGCCTGAATACAACTGGTACAAACCAGCATGCGTTTAACCCCATTGGGTGTTTGCACACGAATTTTCTGCAAGTTAGGCATAAAACGACGTTTATTTTTATTGTGCGCATGGCTAACATGATTACCAACCATGGGCTTTTTCCCGCAAATTTCACAAACGTAAGCCATTTCATCATCTCCTTTACTATCTCAAATTCAAAGCTTCTAATATAAAAATCTTTTCGGTGTTTTGCAAATTCGTTTTCCCCGGTTCCGCACGCTTTTGCTTTTACCGCAGAAAAGCAAACCTATTTCCGATAGCTCCACTCCGTACCCTGCGGCGTATCTTTCAATTCAATATTCAACTTGGACAAACGGTCGCGGATTTCATCGGCCAGGGCAAAGTTCTTTTCCTTGCGCAACGCACTGCGCAAATCGATGAGCACCTGCACCAAACCTTCCACATCGCCTTGTCCGCCACCCAAAAGCTGCGAATAATCGGCAGGCAGCAATCCAAGAACGGTTCCGGCGGTTTCTTCCAGAACCTTAATGGCATGCTGTAACGTTTCTTCGGCCACGGCACTGCCTTTGTCCAGCCATACATTAACCGCCTTCAAAAATTCAAACATTACGGCCAATGCTTTTGGCGTATTAAAATCGTCGTTCATTTCGTCTTTAAAGCGTCGCAGGTAGGCTTCGATCTCTTTTTCAAACGGCGCATCTTGTCCTGTTTTGGCCGCTTTGGCCTTGAGCAGACGGGCAAAAGTTTGATGAAACCGCGCCACGCCTTTTTCCGCCGCTTCCAGCGCCTGATCGCTAAAATCCAGTGGCGAACGGTAATGGCTGGAAAGCACAAAAAAACGGATGCCCAGCGCCGAATACTTTTTAAGCGCTTCTTTAATGGTAATAAAATTGCCCAGCGATTTGCCCATTTTTTGTCCGTTCACCGTCACCATGTTGTTGTGCATCCAGTAGCGCACAAAGGGTTTGTCGTAAGCGGCTTCGCTCTGGGCAATTTCGCATTCGTGATGGGGAAACACATTTTCCAGACCACCGCCGTGGATGTCAAACGGTTGGCCCAGATATTTGGTAGACATGACCGAACATTCCGCGTGCCAGCCCGGATAGCCTTTGCCCCAGGGACTGTTCCACTGCATGATGTGTCCCGGTTCGGCGCGTTTCCACACGGCAAAATCGGCCGGATGTTTTTTCTCCGGATTCTGTTGAATGCGTACGGCTTCCATCAGTTCGTCCAATTTGCGCCCGGAAAGCTTGCCGTAATCTTTAAACTTGGTTACGTCAAAATAAACGGTACCGTTTACTTCGTAGGCGTAGCCCTTTTCCAGCAAACGCTGCGCCAGTTCGATTTGTTCGGGAATGTGGCAGGTAGCCCGCGGCGAAATATCCGGACGCAGCACATTGAGTGCGTCCATGTCTTCGAAATAACTGCGGGTGTAATGCTCGGCAATCTCCATGGGCTCCAGTTGTTCCAAACGCGCCTGACGGGCAATTTTGTCTTCGCCCTCGTCCGCATCGGAAACCAGATGCCCCACATCGGTAATATTTTGTACGTAGCGCACTTTGTAGCCCACGTAGCGAAAATAACGAATGACTACATCAAAACTGATGTAGCTTTTGGCATGCCCCAGATGGGCGTGCCCGTAAACCGTGGGGCCGCATACGTAAATGCCCACAAATCCCGGATGCAGGGGTTCAAACACTTCTTTTTTACGCGTTAAGGTATTGTACAAAACAATTTTTTCCATGCCACTCTTCCCTGTTTAACCAACCGGTAACTTCGGTTTATTAATGGCTTCTTCCACAATCATTTCGATCATGGCATTGTAATTAACGCCCGCATGTTCACAGGCCATGGGCAGCAAACTGTGTTCGGTTAGCCCGGGCAGGGTATTCACTTCCAACACGTACGGTTCACCGTCTTTGGGGAGGCGTAAATCTACCCGGGAATAGCCGTAGCAGCCCAGTACATTGTGCGCTTTTAAGGCTATTTTCTGAGCCAGCCGGGTCGTTTCTTCGTCTAATTTGGCCGGCACCTGATATTGACTCAAACCATTTTTGTATTTGCAATCGTAGTCGAACACTTCGTGCTGGGGAATGATTTCCACAATGGGAAATACGCGGTTTTTGATGATGCCCACCGTGATTTCGCGCCCTTCAATGAATTCTTCCACAATAACCCGCGGGCTCAGGGTAAACGCATGATCGATGGCTTCCATCATTTCCTGATGATTGTGCACAATTTTCAAACCGATGGTCGATCCCTGATCGTTGGGTTTTACCACCTGCGGGTAGTCCACTTTTTTCAGTTTTTTGCGCGAAGCATCGGGACGTTCCAGAACCACGGCCTTTGGGGTGCGCAATTTGGCGTTTTTAAAATACAGTTTGCTAATGTCCTTTTCCATGGCCAGAGTAGAGGCAATGCGTCCGGAACCGGTGTAGGGAATTTCCGCCGCATCCAGCATGCCCTGTACCACGCCGTTTTCCCCTTTGCCACCGTGCAAAGCAATAAAGACCAGCTCGGGCTTTAAGCGTTTAATCACCAAAATGTTTTTTAAGAACATACTTCCGCGATGCAAGGGAGTCATGTCCATGTCGGGATATTCAATTCCCAGCCAATGGCGATCCGATTCGTTTAATCGGGTTTGTTCTTCCTTGGTGGCAATCGGGTCGATCTTGATTACCTGATGGCCGTTTTCTTCCAAGGCTTTGGCCACTTTGTGACCGGTTTTCAGCGAAATTTCGCGCTCGGTGGAATCTCCACCCATCAAAACAACAATTCTCATAATGCTAACGCCTGTGTTAAAAATTGCTCCACTTTCCGTTTTCCCAGCACCGGCAGAACCAATGCCAACTCCGGCCCGTGCGTTTCTCCCGTTATGGCGGCACGAACGGGCATCCACAGTTCTTTGCCTTTAACGCCCGTTTTCTTTTGTACCGATTTCATCAACGCGCCGAAATTTTCGACCGTAAGTTCGTCAATTTGCGCCAATTCTTCAAGCATATTTTGAAAGATTTTTTTACTTTCCGGCTTTTGGATCCACTCCCTGGCTTCCGGCTCGTATTCCAGCGCATCTTTAAAGAAAAGGGCTGTTTTTTGTGGCAGGTCGGCAAACTTGTTCAGGCCGGGGCGTACCGCTTTCAAAATGAGATGATTGCGCGCTTCATTGCCGGTGTCCAGTCCCAATTTTCGCAGCCATTCGTCTCCCAGCTTCAGGTAGTCTTCTTCGTCCATTTTGCGAATGTATTGCCCGTTCATCCACTCCAGCTTGTGCACGTCGAACACGGCACCGGCCTTGTTCACCCGTTCCAGAGAAAAATGTTCGATCAACTCATCCAGAGTAAAGATTTCCTGGTCGTCGCCCTTGTTCCAACCCAAAAGTGCCACAAAATTGACCAGAGCCTGAGGTAAAAATCCTTTGGCCCGGTAATCTTCCACCGCCACGTCGCCCTGACGCTTGCTGAGCTTGGTGCGATCGGGGTTGAGCAAAAGCGGCAAATGGGCGAATTGCGGCAGTTCCCAGCCAAAGGCCT
>Ga0256914_1001058_pt1 | contig 26252 bp, 21 predicted proteins | sample HulkmetaG_FD_191571 | JGI IMG/M metagenome (GOLD analysis project Ga0256914, IMG submission 191571) | Hydrothermal chimney microbial communities from Main Endeavour vent field at the Juan de Fuca Ridge, Pacific Ocean - Hulk | ecosystem: Environmental > Aquatic > Marine > Hydrothermal vents ... | reverse complement strand
CGGATGCGTCCTGGCGGTCTTCCTGGGAAGCCGGCTGGGATCCCGGGTGATGGCGGACCACTTGAGGCCCAAGGGGGTGAAGAGGGTCTTCGGCTGGGTCCTCCTGGGGGTGGCGGCCCTGATCCTGGCGAAGGACGTCCTCCACTGGATCTGAGGAGGAAAGGCCCCTGCCGCCTTCAGGCCAATAGGGCCACCATCCTCCGGAAGATCTCCCCCCCCTGGGGTTCGCCTCCCCCGGGGAGGTGCCAGGGAAGCATCGCCCTTTCCGGGTGGGGCATCATCCCCAGGATCCTCCCCGTCGGGTCGGTGAGGGCGGCGATTCCCCCGGCCGATCCGTTGGGGTTCCACGGGAAGGGGGCGGGGCTCTTCCCATCGGGGGTCACGTAGCGCAGGGCCGCCAGGCCTTCCCGGAAGAGGTCCTTCTCCCCGCCGGGCTTCCCGGGAAGGAGCTTGCCCTCGGCATGGGCCACGGGAACGCGCAGGATCGTGCCGCCGGGGGGAAGGAAGAGACACTTGGAGGGAAGGCACTCCAGGTAGACCCACCGGCACTCGTACTGGTTGGAATCGTTCCAGCCCAGGGTGACCTCCTGGACCATCCTGGGGAGGTACCGCCCGGGGAGGAGACCCGTCTTCACGAGGACCTGGAAACCGTTGCAGATTCCCAGCACGAGTCCACCCTTCTCCACGAAGGCCGCAACGGAGGGGGCCAGGTGGTTCCGGATCTGGTTCGCCAGGATCCTTCCGGCGGCGATGTCGTCGCCGTAACTGAACCCCCCCGGGATCACCAGGCCCTGGGCCCTCTCCAGGAGAGACGGCTCTTCGAGGATTCGTTTTATATGGACCGTATTCACTCGGGCCCCGGCAGTCTCCAGGGCCCAGGCCGTCTCGATCTCGCAGTTCGTGCCCGCCGCCCGGAGCACCAGGAATTCCGGTCTAGCCACGGCTCTTCTCCTCCTTGCCCCGGAAATCGAGGGGGCTTCGCCAGGCCTCTTCCAGTTCGGCCACGGCGGCCGCCAGGGAAGGCTCCCCCGAAAGGCCCCGGATCTCGAGGTTCGCATCGGGGCGAACGACCCCGATGGGAGCGAAGGGGATCCCCCGGAAGATCTCTTCGATCTCGTCCTTCCCGGAAGGATCCACTTCCAGGAGGAAGCGTCCCGGCGACTCCGAGAAGAGGACGATGTCATCCCTTTCGATCTTGCCCTCCACCGGTACCAGGGAGAGATCCACCCGGACGCCCAGGCCGGAGCCGAAACAGGACTCGGCCAGGGCCGCCCCCAGGCCGCCTTCGGAGAGATCGTGGACGGCCCGCACCTTTCCCGTGGCCAGGGCTGCGTGGAGAGCTTTTACGGTTTTTCGGGTTTTCTCGGGTGCCGGTCTGGGTGGGACGTCCCCGAGCTGGCCCAGGGTCTTCAGGTAGACCGATCCTCCGATCTCGGGGCCCGTGGCCCCTGCGATCCAGACCTGGTCACCCGGAACCTTCCAGTCCGTTCCCGGGGCGAGGGAGAGGTCGGGAACGATCCCCAGGGCCGTGATCAGGAGGGTTCCCGGGATGGAGTGGACCTTTCCGTCGGGCCCGCGGAACTCGTTGTTCAGGGAATCCTTCCCGGAGACGAAGGGGGTTCCGAAGACCCTGGCGGCGTCGGAGCAACCCAGACAGGCCTCGACGAGGGAGCCCATCTGTTCCGGGTCCCTGGGATTTCCCCAGCAGAAATTGTCCAGGAGGGAGATCCTCTCGGGATCGGCGCCCAGGGCGGCCACGTTGCGGACCGCCTCGTCCACGGCCAGGGATGCGGCGGCGTAGGCGTCGATCTTGCCCACCTGGGGGCAGAGACCGTGGCCCAGGGCGAAGCCCTTCGGAAGGCCCAGGATGGGGGCCACCAGGGCCCCGTCGGAAGGTCCCTTGCCTTCCTTTCCGCAGAAGGGTTTTCCCGCGCTCCCCGCCTGGACTTCGTGGTCGTATTGGCGGATCACCCACTCCTTGGAGGCCACGTTGGGATCGGAGAGGACCCGGAAGAGGGCCCTCCCGAGGTCCAGGTCCTCCTTGGGGGGAAGGGCGGGGGGAACCAGGCCGGGAGAGGGTTTCCTGGCCGAGAGCCTCTGCCTTGGAAGGCCGTGGTGGAGGAACTCCAGGTCCAGGTCCGCCACGGTCCGATCCCCCCAGGTGAGGACCAGTCTCCCTCCGCCGAAGGTCCCCAGGGGGGTGGCCTCCACCTCCTCGGAGGCGAAGACCTCCAGCAGATCCTCCAGGTTTTCCGGCGGAACGGCTAGGACCATCCGCTCCTGGGCCTCGGAGACCCAGACCTCCCAGGGGGCCAGGCCCTGGTACTTGAGGGGGACCTTGGAGAGGTCCACCTTCGCGCCGACTTTCTCCCCCATCTCGCCCACGGCCGAGGAAAGTCCCCCTGCTCCGCAATCGGTGACGCTCCGGTAGAGGCCCCGGTCCCTGGCCCGGAGGAGGCCTTCCAGGAGTTTCTTCTCCGTGATGGGGTCTCCGATCTGGACGGCGCCGCCGGAGACCTCCTCCGACTCGTGGGTCAGCTCCACCGAGGAGAAGGTGGCGCCGTGGATTCCGTCCCGGCCCGTCCTGCCGCCGGCGACGACGATCACGTCTCCCGGGCGGACCTCCTTCTCCACGCAGGCGACGGGGAGGATTCCCACGCAACCGCAGTAGACCAAGGGATTCCCGGCGTAGCCCTCGTCGAAGGAGAGGGAGCCGTTCACCGTGGGGATTCCCATGGGATTGCCGTAGTCCCTCACGCCGGCCACGACCCCCTTGAGGACGCGGAGGGGGTGGAGGACGCCCTCGGGGAGGGAATCCCGCGGTGTATCCGGCGGAGCGAAACAGAAGACGTCCAGGTTCGCAACGGGGCGGGCCCCGAGGCCCGTTCCCATGATGTCCCGGATGACTCCCCCGATTCCCGTTCCCGCCCCGCCGAAGGGCTCGATGGCCGAGGGGTGGTTGTGGGTCTCCACCTTGATGCAGAGGGCCTGGTCCTCGTGGAAGGCCACGACCCCGGCGTTGTCCTTGAAGACGCTGAGGCACCAGGGACGGTCCAGTTCTTTCGTCACGGCGGCGATGGTGGAGGCCAGGAGGTTGTCGTAGACCTTTCCTTCGTATTCCACGATCCCCGTGAGGGTCTTGTGCTTGCAGTGCTCCGACCAGGTCTGGGCCAGGGTCTCCAGTTCCACGTCCGTCGGGTCCCTCCCCTCCCGGCGGAAGTAGTCCCTCACGGCCTCCATCTCCTCCAGGGAGAGGGAGAGGACCCTGGCCTTGCTCAGTTCCAGGAGGGCCTCTCCCTCCAGTTCCCTCAGGGGAACCCTTTCTTCCTTGGGAGGGGATGCTCCGGCGAAGCCGGGGACCTCCAGGGGAACCTGGTCCAGGAGGACCTTTTCGATCACTTCGTTGGCCAGGACCCTCCCGGCCCGGCGGGCCACCTCCCGGCCGGGGAGGGAGGAGCGGATCAGGAAGGAGCGATAGGTGCCGGTCCCCTCCACGGGGATGCCCATGTCCGCCAGGGCCCGGGCCGTGGAGTGGGCCACCGGGTCCATGACCCCCGGGAGCCTGACCACGGTGAGCCTGGTGAAGGTCTCCCCGGGAAGGGGGGCATCGGGGGGAAGGAGGCGGAAGGTCTCCGTCACGGGGTCGCAAAGGAGTTCCGACGCCGCCCGGGCGGCCTCGGAGGAAGAGAGGGTCCCGGGAAGGAGAGTTCCTCTCAGGGTCCGGACCTCTTCGATCTCCTCCAGGCCCGCTTCCCGCAGGGTCTGGAGAGCGGAGGCTCCCTGGGGATCGGGGATCCCGGGCTTGTAGGACACTTCGACGCGCCAGGCCTTCATCAGTTTTCACCTCTCCAGGGCCTCGACCGGTGCCGGCAGGGTGGGTAAGGACCCTTCCCTATAGGAGGGAGGGGCCCCCTTCAAGGCGTCTTTCCCTTCTTGATCTTTTCTCCGGCCCACCTAGAATCCCGGGTTTCGAGCCCAAAGACCTTGGAGGATCCGGCGGAGAGCGGAACCCGACTTCCAACGCCCCGATTCGCGGGGCCGCGCGGCCCTGGGGGCCGGGACCCGGTGGTTTCCCGGCGCCCCTGGCTGGAGGGGTGAATACATGGTGAAGAAGAAGAAAAAGGGCGGGGCCAACCAGATCCAGGAGAAGCCGGGACTGGCCTTCGAACGGCCCATCCTGGAGATGGAGCAGAAGATCTCCGAGCTGAAGAGCCTGGCCGCCTCCACCCAGTTCGACCTGAACGGGGAGATCGTCGCCCTGGAGGACAGGCTCAAGAAGAAGATGCAGGAGGTCTATTCCAGGCTGACCCCCTGGGACCGGGTCAACGTGGCCCGCCACCCGGACCGGCCCATCACGAGCGACTACATCCGGGTCATGCTGGACGAGTTCCTCGAGCTCCACGGGGATCGGCTCTTCGGGAACGACAAGGCCATCGTCACCGGCCTGGCAAGGATGGGGGACGTACGGTTCCTCCTGGTGGCCCACAGGAAGGGAAAGGACACCAAGGAGAGGCTGGTCTGCAATTTCGGTTGCGCCCACCCCGAGGGCTACCGGAAGGCCTTGGACAAGATGCGCCTGGCGGAAAAGCTGGGCCTTCCCATCGTGACCCTCATCAATACTCCCGGTGCCTACCCGGGGATCGGCGCAGAAGAGAGGGGACAGGCCAGGGCCATCGCCTTGAACATCATGGAGATGTTCCGCCTCGAGGTTCCCATCGTCTGCGTGGTCATCGGGGAAGGCGGTTCCGGCGGGGCTCTCGGGATCGGCGTGGGAGACAAGGTTCTCATCCTGGAACACGCCTATTATTCGGTGATCTCCCCCGAGGGGTGCGCCGCCATCCTCTGGAAGAGCGGCGAGAAGGCTCCCGAGGCGGCGGAGGCCTTGAAGCTCACCAGCGACCACCTCCTTCGCCTGGGCGTGGTGGACGAAGTCATCCCCGAGCCCCTGGGGGGGGCCCACAGGGATCCCAAGGGGACCATCCTCTCCGTCAAGGAGGCCATTCTCCGGAGCCTGGAGGAGCTCAGGGAGCTCCCGGTCGAGGAGCTCCTGGAGCGGCGTTACCGGAAGTTCCGGGCCATCGGTGAGCCCCTGGTGGAAGAGGATTCGCAGGAAGAAGAGTGATCGTTCTCTCCCTTTCCAGGAATGGGCGCCAACGTTGGGCTCCTCCTGGGCGTAGTTAGGGCATCCGGGCTTTCTCTGGTCCAGGAGAAGAAGCCCACGAAGGATGCCCCATGACTGCAATCACCATCGAGAGGCCTTTGCCCCGGGAGGGTTGGAAAATCGAAGGCCGGGACGAGCCGGGAAGGAAAGAGACCCTGGAGGCCCCGGGGAAGAAGAGGGTCCGTCCCAAGGCGGGACCGGCCTTGGTCCCCTTCCGCGGCGGGGACGGAGAGATCTCCGACGACGAAGTGATTCGTCGTTGTCTACGTGGAGAGAAGGACCTCTTCCGGCTTTTGATGCAGCGGTACGAAAAACGGGCCTTCTGGGTGGCCTACAACCTCCTGGGAAACCCCGAGGAAGCGAGGGACGTCCTCCAGGACGCCTTCGTCAAGGCCTACCGGTCCCTGGACCGGTTCGATTTCGGGCGGAAGTTCTACACCTGGTTCTTCCGGATCGTCACCAACCTGGCCATCGACAAGCTCAGGCGCAGAACGGTGGCCAAGTCGGTCTCCCTTGGTGAGGAACTCGCCGAGGCCCTTCCCTCGGGAGGGGAGGGACCCTCCCTTCCCCTGGAGAGGGAGGAGACCCGGAGGAAGGTCAGAACCCTCCTGGAGACCCTTCCACCCAAGTTCAAGGAGGTCATGGTCCTGAGGGACATCCAGGGGCTCTCCTGCAAGGAGATCGCACCGGTGATCGGCACGACCTACGCCACGGTCCGCTGGAGACTTCACAAGGCCCGCCAGCTCTTCCGAGAGAAATGGGAGCGCATGGAGCGAAGCGAGGAGCGAGGAAGATGAAGTGTTCCGAAGTCCGCCGGCTCCTGGATCTTCTCCCCGGGAAGGACGACTTGGAACCCGGGGAGACCGAGCTCCTCATGGAGCATCTGGACTCCTGTCCGGAGTGTATGCGGATCTACGAGTCCGGCACCAGGTGCCTGGAGGCTCTTTCCCTTCTCGGGATCGATTCCATGGAGGAGGAGATTCCCGAGACGGCCCTGCCGGGTTTCTGGACGGGCCTGGAGGAGACGGTCATGGGCCGGCTGGAACGGCCCGCCCCCGGCGGTGTCCGTCCCCTGGTCTTCTTCGGCGCCGGATTCGCCGCGGCTGCGGGGATCCTCCTGACCCTGTGGTTCGCCCTTCCCAGGGGTGGAGCCGGGAAGGTCCCCGCTTCCGCCGGAACGGCTCCCTCGCCCGTGGCCGACGCCTCTCCACGGCGGAGGCTGGTGCCCGTCAAGGGGCCCATCTCGCCTTTGAACGCACCCTCCATGGAGACCCAGGGCGGGGCGATTCCGGTCAAGTGGTTCAGGGTGGACTGGCCCAAGTTCCCCGGCTTCATGGGGGAGACCAACTCTTCCGACGCCGTTCCCGCAGGGGACCGGGGCCGGTTCTGAGGAAAGGATTCCTGCCATGGCGGGGAGATCGAGATTCGCCTTCACCATCCTCGCCCTGGCTTCCCTCTTCCTCTTTCCCCTGCCGGCCCCGAGGGCCCAGGCGGGAAGGAGTGGGACCTCTCCGGCGGGGAAGGAGGCCCCTTCCCCCCTCCCTTCCGATTTCCGCGCCTGGGAGCGGGCATTGCGGCGAGCAGGAAACAGGCTCGCTCCTTCCCTCGTGGCACTCCATGTCTGGCAGACTCCTTTCGCTCCCCCCGGGAGGGCCACGGGCGTCGTGGTCCGTCCGGGCTTCCTGGTGACCCTCGGGGAGGCCGTCGAGGGAGCCGACATGGTCCTCGGCGAACCCCTCGTGGGGGAGGGATATTCCCTTCCCCTGGAAATCCGGGGGTTCTCGGGGGGGCTGGCCGTCCTCTCCTACCCGGTCCGTTCCATCCCGGGAATGAAACCCGTCGTTTCCGGCGGGAAGCTTCCTTCCCCGGGCTCCATGGTCCTCTTGGCCTTCGCAGGTTCCCCCGGCGATCCACCCCCGGTCTACTTCCTTCCCATCGGGAGGGTCCACAGGCTGGGCGGAGAGGGGAAGAGCGGCGCCGGGGAACCGGTGCTCCATCTTCCCGTGCTCTTTCCCGGCGGGGAAGCCCGGGGCGCCCTCGTCTCGAATTCCTCCCTGGAAGCGGTGGGCCTCCTCGTCCCCAGGGCGATACCCAGGTGGTTCGCCCTTCCCCCCTTGGCCCGGTCCATGGTCAAGGAAGCCCTGGAGCGCGGTGGAGAGAGGGAAGAGGACCTGTCCAGGGTGATTCCCCTTGGACGGGTCTTCGAGGCTGTGAAGGAGGTCCTGAAAAGGACGGGGAAGGTGGGGGGGAAAAGGGAGAAGAAGCGCTTCACCCTTGGTGTCGTGCTCCTTCCGGATCTGGTGGTGGAACACGTCATCGCCGGGAGCCCGGCCCAGAAGGGTGGGCTGAAAAAGGGTGACAGGATCACACATTTCGCCGGCCTGCCCGTAGATTCTTTGTCGGCCTTCAAGAAGGTCTTTTCCCGGTCCAGGTGGTCCAAGAAAGTCGTTTCCGTGGGCTATGTCCGGGGAGGAACCGAAGGCCGTGCGAAGATTCGTTTCCCTTGAGAGAATCCAGGCGATTCGAGGAGGTGGGCCATGAAGACCTATCCGGTATGGTTTTTGGGGGTCCTTCTCGCCGTTCCCCTCTCCGCCGCCGCCCAGGGCGCCGGAGGAGCGGGAAAGGTTGACGGGCGGACCGGGAAGGTGGAGAAGGCCGGGGGCAAGCTCAGGAAACTCCGGAAGAAGGTGAACGCCGGGAAAGTGCGGCGCCTCGTGGAGGCCCTCGGCAGCGAGGACGAGAAAGTCCGGGAAGAGGCCGAGGAGCGGCTGGAGGAAATGGGAAAGGCCGTTCTTCCCTTCCTGGAGTCCCTGGCCGAGGAGGAGAATTCCCCCGAGGTCCGGTGGCGCATCAAGAAGGTCGTCCGGGCGATCCGGGGAAGGGGCCCCAGGATCATCCCCAAGGGCGATGTGAGACCCGTCACACCCGAGGAGACCGAGGACTTCCTCGAGGAGATGCAACAGCGTCTCCGGAAGATGATGGAGGAGATGGAGAAGGATTTCGGTCCCTTCTTCGGTCCGGGTCCTTCGGGCATTCCCCGGCTCAGGATCCCCAGGATCGTGACCGGGAAGGTTGGGAAGGTCCTCTCTTCGGGCGAGACCGTGCGCCTCCAGATCGGCCCGAAGGGGGTGGAACTGGAGATCCGGCGCAAGACCCCCGGCGGCAAGGAGGAAGTGAAACGTTACAAGGCCAAGGACGTGGAGGAGTTCAAGAAGCTCTACCCGGAGATCGCCAGGAAATACCATATCGGCGGTAACGGTCTGTCCTTCCGTATCGGGACGCCGGGCGTCACGGATTTCTCCCGCAGGTTGGAGGAGATCCTCAAGGAGTTCGGCCTCGCCCCGGGACCGGGGAAGGGGAGTCCCCTCACTCCCCCGCCTCCTTCCCCACGCGGTTGGGGGTGGTGGAACTGGCCGGGACGGGGGCTCAGGCCCGTGTCCCCCGTAAAACCCCTGCCGGCCCCTTCCGGTGAGAAACTGGGAGTCTACGTCGGCCCCGTGCCGGAAGCTCTCGGCGACTACCTCGGCCTTCCCCCCGGTTACGGTCTCATGGTCCAGGACGTCCTGGGAGGAAGCCTCGCCGACCGGGCGGGGATCGAACCGAAGGACATCCTCCTCGAGGTGAACGGCGTCCGTATCCGCGACGTGGAGGACGTGAAGAACGGGCTCTCCCTCTCGGGGCCGGGGGCGAAGGTCAAGATTACGGTGATTCGGAAGGGACGCAAGGTGGTTCTCGAGGCTGTGAAAGGGCGATCCTCGACGGGAGTGAAGACTCTCAAGAAAGTCAAAGTCTGACCCCGGTGTGACGGGTCTTCTTGCGAGGCGGCGGGGAGCTTCTTCTCCCCGCCGTTTTTTTTGATTCTTCTCCCCGGGCCGGGGCCGTTCCACCCGGAAGAAGGCCGGAAGCCCCCGCCGCCCCTTTTCCCGGCGGGAATTCAGGAGAGGGTGTTTCTTCTCCTGAGCTGGCCGCAGGCGGCCGATGCCTTTCCTCCCCGGGAGCGGCGGATCGTCACGTTCACGCCCCTTCTCTCCAGGCGGTCCGCGAAGGCCCGGACCTTTCCCGGGGGAGAGGGGCGGAAGGGCAGGTCCGGGACGGCGTTCCAGGGGATCAGGTTCACGTGGAATCCCCTGGGGGCGGCGGCACGGGCCAGGATGTCCGCCTGGCGTGGCGTATCGTTGACTCCCCCGAGGAGGACCACCTCCAGGGTGATCCGCCTTCCCGTCTTCTCCTGGTAGAGGGTCGCTTCCTCCAGGATCTCTCCGACGGTCCACCTCTCCGCCAGGGGAACCAGCTCTCTACGCAAGGCCTGGTCCGCCGTATGGAGGCTCACGGCCAGGTTCAGGTGGGGCTTCCGCCCGGAAAGGGCCCGCATTCCCGGGGGAACGCCGGCCGTGGAGACGACGATCCTCCTCGCGCCGATGCCCAGGGAATCGGGGCTCTCCAGGACGGCCAGGGCTTCCAGGAGAGCCTCCAGGTTGAAGAGGGGTTCTCCCACCCCCATGACCACGATGTGGGTCAACCGCTCTTCGGGAAGGAGGACGTGCCGGGCCAGGAGGGCCTGTTCCAGGATTTCGTAGGCCTCCAGGTTGCGAAGGAGTCCTCCGATTCCGGAGGCACAGAACCGGCATCCCACGGGGCATCCCGCCTGGGTGGACAGGCAAAGGGTCCTCCTCTTCCCGGAGGGGATCAGGGCCGATTCCACCAGGTTCCCGTCGGCCAGGCGGATGACGAGTTTCTTCGTTCCGTCGGGAGCGGCCTCGATTCCTTCCAGGCGGGTGGAGAGGAGGGGGATCTCCCTGCCGAGCTTCTCCCTCAAGGCCTTGGGAAGGCCCTTCACCTCTTCCCAGGTGACGGCCTTTCCCTGCAAGAGGGAGGCCCGGACCTGGCGGGCCCGGTAATCCTCTCCCCCCAGAGCCCGGATCCTCAGGGCCAGTTCTTCCCGGGACAAGGCAGTGGCGGGAAGGCCGGGGCCTTTCCCCTCAGGCGGACTCCCTGTTTCTCCGGCTTTCATCGCCGGGGCCTCTCTTTCTGGCCTCGAGGCGCTCCCGGACGATCTCCCTGGTGATCACGTAGTGGGCGTGATCCTTCCTTTCGGGGAGGTGGAAGCGCAGATCCAGCAGGAGGTCCTCGAAGACCGAGCGAAGGGCCCGGACCCCGGTCTTCTTCTCCAGGACGTTGTCGGCGATCTCCTCCAGGGCGTCCTGGGTGAACTCCAGCTTGGAGCCCTCCATCTCGAAGAAGGCCTCGTACTGCTTGACGATGGCGTTCTTGGGCTCCGTCATCACCCGGATCAGGTCGTCCCGGGAGAGGCTGTGGAGGGTGGTGATCACCGGGAGTCTTCCCACGAATCCGGGGATCAGGCCGTATTCGATCAGGTCCCTCGGTTCCACGTAGGAGAGAATCTCTTCGCTGGAGAGGGCGTCCCTGTCGATTCCCCCTTCGTCTCCCCTTCCGAAGCCGATGACGGCCTTTCCGATCCTCTTGGCCACGATCTCGTCCAGCCCGGAGAAGGCGCCCCCGCAGATGAAGAGGATGTTCTCCGTGTTGACCTGGATGTAGGACTGCTCGGGGTGCTTCCGGCCGCCCTGGGGAGGAACGTTGGCCACCGTGCCTTCCAGGATCTTGAGGAGGGCCTGCTGGACCCCTTCGCCCGAGACGTCCCTCGTGATGGAGACGTTCTGGGTGGTCCTGGCGATCTTGTCGATCTCGTCGATGTACACGATGCCGTACTGGGCCCTCTCCACGTCGAAGTTGGCCGCATGGAGGAGCTTGAGGAGGATGTTCTCCACGTCCTCCCCGACGTAACCGGCCTCGGTCAAGGTCGTGGCGTCGGCGATGGCGAAGGGGACCTGGAGCATCCTGGCCAGGGTCCGGGCCAGGAGGGTCTTGCCGCATCCCGTGGGACCCATGAGGAGGATGTTGGATTTCTCGAGCTCCACCTCCGGGTTGGTCCGGCCCGAGAGGATGCGCCTGTAGTGGGCGTGGACGGCCACGGCCAGGCGGCGCTTGGTCTCCTCCTGGCCGATGACGTACTGGTCCAGGTAGGAGGTGATCTGGGCGGGGGTGGGGATCTTCTCTCTCAGGATCCCTTCCCCGCCGAAGGCGGCGCCGGGATCGTGCTGCCTCTCCTCCTGGAGGATGGAGTTGCAGATCTCCACGCACTCGTTGCAGATGTAGACGCCGGGAGGTCCGGCGATCAAGGTCTGCACCTGGTTGCGACTCTTCTCGCAGAAGGTGCAGCGTTCGATCCGCCTTCCACCTCCCTGTCCGCCCGATCTGGCCATGGTCTTCTCCGCTCAGGGTCCGTTCATTGCAAGGGGTGGATCACTTCGTCCACCAGCCCGTAGTCCTTGGCCTCCTGGGAATCCATGTGGAAGTCCCGGTCGGCGTCCTTTTCGATTTTCTCTACGGGCTGGCCCGTGTGAAGGGCCAGGATCTCGTTGAGGCGCCTTTTGAGGCGGAGGATCTCCTCGGCCTGGATGGAGATGTCTTCCGCCGTGCCCTGCACTCCTCCCCAGGGCTGGTGGATCATGATCCGGGAGTTGGGGAGGGCGTGGCGCTTTCCCTTGGTGCCCGCCGCCAGGAGGACGGCCCCCATGCTCGCGGCCTGGCCGATGCAGTAGGTCGCCACGGGGCACTGGACGAACTGCATGGTGTCGTAGATGGCCAGGCCGGCCGTGACCGATCCCCCCGGGGAATTGATGTAGATGTTGATGTCCTGGTTCTTGTTTTCCTTCTGGAGGAAAAGGAGCTGGGCGATGACCACGTTGGCCACGCTGTCGTCGATGGGCGATCCGATGAAGACGATCCGGTCCTCCAGAAGCCTGGAGTAGATGTCGTACTGCCGTTCACCCCGGCTGGTCTTCTCGATCACGAAGGGAATGGGCACGTACCCCTTGACCATGGGCCTTTCTCCGTTTTCCTCGGTTGTTCGATTGCCTCGACCCGGAACCAGCCCCGGAGGGGGGAGGTGGAGCCGGGATCGATCCTCGGCCTGTTGCCTATTCTATCTATTCTTCGACCAGGTCGGCCTTCTCCCTGAGATAGTCCCGGACCTTCCTCTCCAGAAGGTCGAAGCGCAGCTCCTGGAGGTAGCCCTGGGACTCCATCCTGGCCCGGAGCTGGTCGGCCGGAACGTTCTGCTCCGCCGCCAGGGCCTGGACGGCCCGGGTCACCTCCCCCTCGGTGACGTAGATCTTCTCCTTCTTGGCGATCTCCCTCACCAGGAAGAAGGTCTTGATGGCCCGGACATCCTCGTCCCGGACCTCTTCCTTCATGGCGGCCACCTTGGCGGCGATCTCCTCGGGTGGGAGCCCCTGGGCCTCCATCTCGGCCTTGGCACGCTTGATCCGGCTCTCCACCTGTTCGTCCACGATGGCCTGGGGGAGGTCGAAGGGGTATTCCGCCAGGAGCTGGTCCAGGAGCTCCTCCTCGATCCGCTTCCGGTCGGCCTGCTCCTTCTCCCTGAGGAGGCTCTCTTCCACCTTCTTTCGGAGTTCCTCCAGTCCCCCCTCCACTCCCAGGGCCTTGGCGAGGTCGTCGTCCACGGGGGGGACCTTCTCCCTGAGGACCTGCTGGATCTTGATCTTCACCTCTCCCGGCTTGCCCCGGACCTCCTCGACGGGAAACCTCTCGGAGAAGGTGAGGGGGATGACAGATTCTTCGCCGGCCTTCCTCCCCAGGAGCTTGGCGGCGAACTCCTCGGCATCGGTCCCCTCCAAGGGCCGGAAGGGGGAGAGGACCAGATCCTTGATCTCCTTGACGCTCTTCCCTTCGTGGAGGAACTCCAGGTCGCACTTGGCGTGGTCCTCCCTCTCCATCTCGGCGTCGTCCACGGGCTCGAGGCGGGCACGGGAGCGGGCCAGTTCGTCCAGGGCCTGGTCCACCTCGGCCTCGGAGACATGGATCTTCTCCTTCTTCACCTTGAGGCCCTTCACCTCGCCCAGCTGGATCCGGGGATAGACGTCGAAGAGGACCTGGAAGGAAAGGTCCTGGGTCTCGTCCAGGGGGCCGGGAGGAAGGTTCTCCACCTTGGGCTCACCCAGGGGTTCCAATTCCTCCTTCTCCAAGGCCTCCCGCCAGGCCTGGTCCACGACCCTCTCCTTCACGTCCTCCCTCAGGGCCGGGCCGTACTTCTTCTCCAGGATGGCCCTGGGAACCTTTCCGGGGCGGAACCCGGGCACCCGGACGTACCGGGAGGCCTCTTTGAATCCCTTGTCCAGTTCCTGCTTGAGTTCTTCCGCCGGGATGGTGATGGTCAGCTTCTTCCGGCAGGGCCCGATGTCCTCGATTTTGGTTTCCATGACCTCTTTCCGGTTGTTGTGAGGAAAGGCCGGATTCTGGGGAGGGGGGGGGAGCAAGTCAAGGCGGCCCGTCCCCTCCTTTCCCTCCGGGGGAGGAGGACCGGGGGGATTCGGAGCGGTCACCAGGAGAGGAGCCTCTCCGGATCGGCGGGCCGGATACAGAAACCCCACCCACCGAAGAGGTTGGCGCACTTCACGAGGAGATGGTTGGTCCCCTTCCGGAACCGGACCGGGACGGCCAGCCTGTCGGGTGTGCCGTGGCTCCAGGTGTTCCGGGACAGGAGGAGCCTGCCGTTGAGCCAGAGCCGGATCCCGTCGTCCTTCCCTACGAAGAGGACCGTTTCCAGGGGTGCCGTGGCTTCGATGCGGGAGTAGCCGTAGGCGGCCCGTCCGCCTCCGCCTCCCAGGGCGGCGCAGAGGTCCACGTAGGCCGCCTTCCAGGGCTTCCAGGAGAGGCTCCTCCCGCCCTCGCCGGAGTAAGGGGCCTCCAGGTCCACCTTTCCGCCGGGACGTTTCTCCGGGCCGAATTCCCGGGCGAATTCCTCGGGCTTCCTGGAAGGGAAGGGGCCCAGGAGGTACCAGCGGTCCACCATGGGCCCTGTGGGCCCGGCCGAGAGCCCCGTCCAGAGGACCCTTTCCGCTCCCCTCCGGGGAAGGAGCAGGGTCAGGTCGTGGGGGCCCGGCGCAAGGAGCCTAGCCGGGAGGTTCACCAGGAGGCCCGGCCGGAGGGAGGGGCCCAGGGTCGAGATCTCCCGGAGGGGATCTCCGTCCAGGAGGAACCGGACCGGTCCTCCCAGGGGACCCCGGGCGAGCTGGACCGCCAGGTCGTACCGCTCCCTGGCCGGAACGTGGAAGGTCCAGGTGAACCTGCCTCCCTCCTTCCCCGGGGAGCACTCCCAGGCCTCCCCGCCGAGGAAGAAAGGGCTCAGGTCCTTCCAGGCCCTCTTGCGGAGGACACCCTCCTCCACCCGGGGCGAGGCCTCCAGGGCGATGGATTCCGGGGGCCGCAAAGGGCGGGGGACGATGGTCCTGGCGATCCGTTCCCTCCAGGGGGGAAGGGGAGGGGCGGGGGCCGGGGGAAGCTGGTACCACCAGGCGGCGCCCTGGTAGTCGGAGGGGTGGTCGCTCACCGGACCGTGCTCGATGTCCATGACGAACTCCTTCCGGAAGGAGACGTCGTCGGGGAAGTGGACCCGATATGCGCAAACCCGTCTCATCCCCCAATCCAGGAAGGTGAGGCCCGAGACCGGGCCGTGTTCGAAACGAAGGGCGTTCCAGAAGTATGCGCCGTTGAAGTAGTCCTCCGTCCCCGTTCCCAGGTAGCGGCTGGGCCAGTTCTCCCCGTCGACGTAGATCTTCTCGTCTCCCTCCAGGAAATAGATCCCCTCTGTCCCGGGGCGGGACTGCATGGTGAGATTGCAACCCAGGAACTTCCCCCGTCCCCGGGCTTGGAGGACGCGGAAATCCCGCCTGCCGGGGATGTCTTTAACCTGGCGGTAGGCACCATGGAAGCGGGCTGCGTTCGGGGCGAGGGTGGGAAGGGGCCTCCAGGCGATCCTGAAGGAGGAGAGGCGGACTTTTCGGGGAAGATCGTTGCGGAGTTTCAATTCCGCCCCCGAGCGGAAGGGCATGGGGAACCAGCAATAGAACCCCCCGGCGGTCCTTCCGAAAGGAAGGGCACGGAAGGGCCGGGGGACAGGGCCCGTTCCGAAGAAGTCTCCCAGGGGAACCCGGACCGAGGGGAAGGGATTTCCGTCCCAGGAGATCTCCAGGACCAGCCCCCTCAGGGTCTCGGGCGTGACCGGTTCCACACCGATCCGGATCCCCCGGATCGAACCTGCCCCATCCAGTGTGGTGGAGAAGGTTCCCCCCGGTTCCAGGGGCAGGGGGCCTCCTGGGGTGAAGTCCCTCCATTCCGAGGGGGGGATGGGGAGGGGAGGACTTCCCTTCCGGGCGAACATCGCCGCCCCCCGCCGGAGGGCCTCCTCCTCACGGGGTTCGAGGGGGAGGGAGAAGGAGCGGATCCTGGTTCCCGGGGGATAGAGGTGGTAGTCGATCTGGTAGAAGGAGAGGTTCCTCCCGGTGATCCTGATGGACTTCTCGAATGGGATGGGAACGTAGCACATGCTCGCATGGCCCTCCCAGGGCCCCCGGCCCGACCGGAAGGTCCTCGCCAGGGGAGGGACGAAGGGCTTCCTGCCCGCCAGGCCGAAGAGCTCGGCAACGGAGAGATCGAGCCTGGGTTTCTTCTCTCCGTCGATCCAGAACCGCCAGCGGCATTCGGGGCTCTTCGTCGCCGGGATTCCGGGACGGAGGATTCCCGTGCACCAGATCCGGTGGATGCATCCCGGCCCCCGGGCCTCCATCAGGACCTGCTCTCCGTCCTTCTCCACCCGGAGAAAGTTGCCGGAATCCCTGTTTCCACCGCTGCGGTCCCAGCTCGAGGCCTGGAGACAGGGCCTGTCGTGGAGATAGGGGAGGGAATCCCAGGCCGGGAGAAGGTCGAAGCCCAGTGGGACCTCCCTCGGGGCCTGGGCGGGGAGAAGCTGGAGGATCGCCGGGAGGAGGAGCGACACAGCCGGTGCTTTTCGTAGGACGGGATTCATGGGCGCATCCTCCTCAAGGGCGGATCTGGAAGACCCTGTACTTGCCGAAGGTCCCCAGCGAAGTCGGGGACAGGCCCTTCTCCAAGAGGATCCTCTCGGCCTCCTTGCCGCACTCCCTGCGGGCCAGGAGCAGGGAGTGGGGCTCCTTCTCCTCCAATTCCTGGGAGAGGGTCTGGGGCGGGAAGGGGGAGGGAAAGGAGGGGGGCCGGGGATGGGGGAAGACCTCCTCCACCTCCGTGTCCAGGTAGAAGGCCAGTCCGTAACGGGGGTGGGTGCAGTAGAAGACCACTTCCTGGATCGGGGACGGGTGGACTCCCCTGAGGAACCTGGCCAAGGGGACGGGATCCTTCGGATAGGGGAGGAAGGCACAGGCCCCCTTGGCGGCGATGAGCAGGAGGGACCAGGCGAGGAGGGCCTTCTTCCACTTCGAGGGGAAGGAAGGGGAAGGGGGGATCCGGGATGCCGAGAGGATCGCCAGGGGAACGAAGAGGGGGAGGATGTAGAGGGGAAGGCGGGATGTGGCCAGGAAGAAGACCGGAAGGGGAAGGAGGAACCAGAGGAGGAGGAAGAAAAGGGCCGGCTCCCTGCGGGAGAGTTCCTTCCACCGGGAGGGCTCGAGGAGGCCCGCCCCCTTCCTCCAGGCTCCAAGGAGGAACCAGGCCCAGGGGAGACCACCCAGGAGGAGGGTCGGGATGTAGACGACGAAGGCCTTGTACCACCGGGCGTTGCGCCTGTGCATGCCCGTGAAGATCCGGCCCACCACCTCCTTCTCGAGGAAGTAGTCGAGAAGGCCCGGTGTCTTCCAGATCACCAGGGCGTACCAGGCCCCTCCCAGGACCAGGAAGGCCAGGAGGCCTGCGGGATGGAAGAGGCGGAGGGACGCCCTCGCTCCTTTTCGGATCAGCAGATATGCCAGGGCGGGCAGGAGGGGGATCAGGCCGGGAGGACCCTTGGTCAGGAAGGCCAGGCCAAGGCCTCCCCAGAATAGGAGGAGGAAGCCCCTCTTTCCGCCGCTCTCCTCCCACTTCCAGAAAGCGAGGGCCGCCAGGGTCTCGAAGAAGACGAGGATGGTGTCGGTCGTAACCAGGTTCGCCGCGCCGAAGGGAAGGATGGTGGTTGCATAGACCAGGGCCGGGAGGCCGGGGGAACGGGGCCGGATGGAGCGGCCCAGGAGGAAGACCAGGAAGATCGTTCCCAGGAAGGCCAGGGCGTTGGGTGCCCTGGCGGCCCACTCGTTCTTTCCCAGGAGGAGCATGGAGACCCCCAGGGCCCAGTAGGTGACGGGGGGCTTGGTGAAGTGGAGGTGTTCGTCGTGGAGCCTTGGGACCAGCCAGTCCCCGGTGCGGAGCATGTTCAGGGCCACGGCCGTATACCGTCCCTCGTCGGGATCCCAGACGTGGCGGGAGCCCTGGAAGGCGAAGGCCAGGAGGAGGACCAGGAGGATCCAGCCGAACCTGGAGGGTCTCTCCGGAGTCATCGCATTCTCTCAACGGCGCAACTGGAAGGCCCGGGCGAGATCCTGGTCCCGGCGGCAGGCCTCCAGGAGTTCCGGGTTCCCCTGGAGAAGTTCCGCCAGGACCTTCGGTCCAAGGCGGCTCTTTTTTACGGCACGAAGCAATTCCCTCTTCTTGCCGAGCTTGAGGCAGCAAAGGAAGATCTGCGCCCAGGTGTGGGGCTCGGCACGGGAGGAGCTCCCGCAGAGCTGGACGGCCCGGTTGTAGTCCTGCAAAGCCTTGGCGTAACGGCCGAGCTTGAAGTAGACGTCCCCCCTGTTGACCCAGGCGTAGGGAATCCGGGGGTTCTTCTTGAGGAAGCGCTCCGCCGGCCCGAGGACCACCTTCTTGGCCCAGGTATCTCCTAATCCGTAAAGGATGTAGGCCGCCTGCCTGCGGAGGGATTCGGGGGTGAGGGGATTCTTGATCAGCTTCCTGAGCCTCCCCATGGTCTCCTTGTCCCCCTTCCGGGCCAGGGCGCCCAGGGCCTCCATGGCCCTCTGGCGGAGGGCCAGGCTCAGGCCCTCGGAGGCCGCCAGGTCGGCGGAGAAACGGAGGGCCCTGGTGCTTCCCTTCCCCAGGGCCTGGACCAGGTCCAGGAGGAGGAAGAGGGTTCCTTCGTCCCTGTTGCCGGCGAAGGAGGCCAGGGCCCGGTCCAGGTCCCCGGGTTCGCCCACCTTGGCGAGGCTCCGGACCAGGGCCTTCCGGAGCCGGGGATCCTGGGTGGAGAAAAGTCCCAGGAGGGCCTTCCGGGCCTCCCGGGCGCCCAGTTCTCCCAGGGCCTCCACGGCTGAGGCCACCACGGCTGGGTCTGGATCTTTCAAGGCCTCCATCAGGGGAGGAACGGCCTCCTTCCTTCCCGATCTTCCCAGGAGGCGCGCCGCCAGGGCCCTGGCTGGGGGGCTTCCTTCCCGGAGGAGCCTCTCGAGCCGGGGGAGGAAGGCCCCGGTCCCCATCCTCTCCAGGACCCGGGCGGCGTTTTCCGCCAGGTACCTGGCCCGGTCGCTCTGGTTCTTGGGATCCAGGAGAGGAAGGAGGAGGGGGGCCAGGTCCGTTCCCCGGGAAGCCAGGGCACGGACGGCCCGTTCCACGAATTCCCTGTTCTGGTCGTACGAAAGGGAGAGGTCCGCCCTGTAGCGTTGCAGGAGGAGCTTCCCTCGTTCCAGGGCCCGAGCGGCACGGGCGGCGGCGATGCGGGCGAGATCTTCCAGGTTCCTGGGAGGCTGGACCTTCCCCGGGCCCAGGAGGGCCAGGAGGGACCCCAGAATCCATGCGGCCGGAAGGAGGGAGAAGCTCATCCCTCCTTTATCGCACAGCCTTGCTTCCTCTTCCAGGCCGGACGGGCCGGGTCTTCCGGTAGATCGCGGAAAGGCGGCGCCGTTCTCTGAAGACGTAGTTCCACATCCCTGGAGAGATCGGCATGGAGGGGCCGGAAAGGGAAGGAAATCAGGCCCCCGCCAGGACCCTCCGGATGATCTCTCCCGCCTCGACCCCGGGTTGCTTGGCCTGGACCCGGGCCACGGCGGAACGGGCTTCCTTCTCCTTGAAGCCCAGGGCCACCAGGGCGGCCACGGCGTCCTCCTCCTCCCGGGAGGCCCCGCGGGAGGGGACTCCGGCGGCCAGGGCTCCGGCGGTCTCCTTCAGGTCCAGCAGAATCCTCTGGGCCGTCTTCTTCCCCACGCCCTTGACCCGGGTCAGGGCCCCCTCGTCCCCGGCCGCCAGGGCGGCGAGGAGTTCCTCCAGGGGAGCGTGGGAGAGGATGGAGACGGCGATGGCCGGGCCCACACCGGAGACCTTGAGGAGGCTCCTGCAGAAATCCCTCTCCTCCCTGGTGGAGAAGGCCAGGATCCTCGGGCTGTCCGAGATGTGGACATGCGTATAAAGGAGGACTTCCCGGCCTTCCTCCAGGCGGGCGGAGGTGGTCAGGGGGACGAGGAGGTCCAGGCCCAGCCCGCCGGTGCGGACGACGGCCCGCATGGGTTCCAGGTGGACCAGCAGACCCAGGACGTGGTCCAGCAAGGGGCCCTATCCCTTGAGGCTCAGGCCGAACTTGTCCAGCTTCTGCTTCACCTCGTTCAGGGAGGTCTGGCCGAAGTTCGGACAGGCCAGGAGTTCGGCCTCGGTCTTGTTGCAGAGATCCCCCAGGGTCTTCACCTTGAGGATCTCCATGACCCGCATGGCGCGGACGGAGAGTTCCAGGGCCGAGACGGGCCGGTTCTTCATGTCCTCCGGGGCCCCTTCGCCGGCCTCCTCCTCCAGGGTGTCGAGAGAAGAGAGTTCCTCCTTGCCCAGGCCGAGGCGGAGTCCCTTCTGGCGCAGGATCTCCTTGATCTCCATGAGGGACGTGTCGCCGAAGTTCTTGTAGGAGAGGAGCTCCTGCTCGGTCTTCTTGACCAGGTCTCCCAGGGTGCGGATCTCCATCTTGGCCAGGCAGTTCCTGGAGCGGACGGAGAGCTCGAAATCGGAGATGGGGATCTGGAGGATCTGGTTGCGCCGGTCTTCCTTCTTCTCCTGGTCCTCGTCGTAGTACATGGTCCTGGAGGCGTCGGCGTCGCGGAAGTAGAGGCGGGCCTTCCAGTGGGTCGGATCCTCCCGGAGGACCATGGAGAAGCAACGGGCCGCGTCGTCGTACCGCCCCAGGTCTTCGTAGAGCACTCCCAGGTTCATGAGGGCTTCCATGAAGACGGGCCTGAGGGCGGCGGCCCGCTCGTAGAGCTCCAGGGCCGCCTCGTCCTCGCCCCGCCGGTCCAGCTCCTTGGCCAGGGCGAAGAGGGCCTTGGGGTGCTGGGGGTCGAGCTGGAGAGCCTGGTCCCAGGAATCGATTGCGGCCTGGTGATCCCCACGCATCTCCTGGAGGACGCCGAGGAAGTAGAACCAGTCGGAGGTTCCCTCGATGTGGCGGCCCATCTCCATCTCCCGTTCCAGGAGATCGGGATCCTTGAATCCGGCGGTGAGCTCCAGGTATGCCACCCGGACGTCGTGGTCCTCGGGGGTCAGGGCGAGGGCGCCCTCCAGGGTCTCCTTGGCCTCCTGGATCCGGCCGAGCTTGTAGAGGGCCCGGCCCAGGAAGAACCTTGCATAGGGACGGGAGGGATCCACCTTGGAAAGGACATCCACGGCCTCCTCGGTCCGGCCCAGGATGAAGAGGCCCACACCTCTACGGAGTTGCGTATCTTCGTCCGCGCCGGCCTGGTCCCTGGCCAGGGCCTCGAGGGCCTGGGCGAAACGGGTCTTGGCCTTGGGAGAAGAGTAGACGGCGCTCTTCAGGTCCTTGGCCCAGGCCGGACTGATGGGGTCGAACATGAGGATGTCCTGGGGGGACCGGCTGGTTTCTTCCACGGAGGAGCTTCCCTCGATCATATCCCTTCCGACCTTGTTCAAGGCGTGTCCTGCGATCGGCTTCCCCGCCGGGGTGCCGGGAAGCCCGTAAAGGGCGGGGATTCTAGGAACTTGAAGCTCTCCGTGTCAAGTCGAGGGGCTCTCCCTGTCCCCCGGGAAGGCCCTTCGATAGAATCCCCTCCCGGCGCCGCGCCCGGCGGCGGGCGCCCCCTTTTCCTCCGGGAGGTGCATCCATGGATTGTATCTTTTGCCGTATCGTCCAGGGCGAGATTCCCTGCAAGGAAGTCTACCGGGACGAACACGTCCTGGCCTTCAAGGACATCCATCCGAAGGCCCCCGTCCACACTCTCGTCGTTCCGAGGAAACACATTCCCGACGCCAACGGCCTGGCAGGAGTGGACCCCGTCCTTGCGGCCCGCCTCCTGTCCGCCCTGGCCAAAGTGGCCGAGATCGAAGGGGTGGCGGAGAAGGGATACAGGGTCATCCTCAACTGCGGGCCCGAAGGGGGCCAGGAGGTGGGCCACCTCCATTTCCACGTTCTAGGGGGCCGGCCCATGGGTCCCATGGTCTGCAGGTAGGCCGAGGAAGGAGAGCGTTCTCATGCCCTTTTGTCCCAAGTGCCGGGAGGAATTCCGCGAAGGCGTCCGGGTCTGCCCCGATTGCCGGGTGGAACTGGTGGCCCAGCTTGCCGCTCCCCAGGAAACCGATCGGGCGGAACAGGCCGTCTTCGTGGCGACGAGTGCACCCCACGTGGCGGAACGGGTGGAGCGGGCCTGCCGTGGGGCCGGGATCCCCTGCATCCAGGTCGGCGAGGAGGGGGAGGCCCGGGGCGTGCTCTTCCCCCTGGAGATCGCCTCCCGGGCCGTGGGATGGATCACATCCCAGATGCGGGACCTGGTCCTGGAAGCCCCGGCCGAAGAGGGGGAGTCCTTCCTGATCCGGGAGTTCGATCCTCTCAAGGACGGAGGGGGTGAGGGGAGCGAGGTCATCTTCCAGGATCCCCGGGAGCTCGCCTCCGACCCCCAGGCCCTGGACCGCCTCCGCCGGGTGGCCCTGTCGGGGGACGTGTCCGCCTCCATCCAGGCCGTGGAGCGCCTCCTGGCCCTGGGGGACGAGGGACGGCGGGCCGTTGCAGGACTCCTCGGGGAAATCTGCCGGGCTCCCGACGAGGAGCGTCTCTCCTGGGCCTTCAGCGCCTGCCGCGGTGGGGACCTTCCCGGCCTGGCCGGGGAGATCGCCCCCCTCCTCTCCTCGGAGGATCCGGACGTGGTGATCCTGGCCCTAAGGACCTGCTGGCGATTCCGGTTGAAAGAACTGGCCCGGCCCGTTTGCGACCTCCTCCTCCACGAGAATCCCCTGGTCCAGGAAGAGGCGGACGAGGTCCTCCTGGAGATCACCGGGGAAGATCTGGGGTTCCAGGCCGGGGCCCCCGTGGAGGAGCGGGAGAAGGCACGGCGGAAGAGGCTCGCCAGCCTGGGCTTGGAGGTTTGAGTCATGGACAAGTTCAGGATCGTTGGGGGCAAGGAGCTTTCCGGCGAGGTCAAGGTCTCGGGAGCCAAGAACGCCGTTCTCCCCATCCTTGCGGCGGCCCCCTTGCTGGACGGGAGGATGGAGATCACCAACGCTCCCTACCTCTCGGACATCGCCACGCTCATGCGCATCCTGGGCACCGTGGGGGTCCAGTGCGACCGGGACCGTTCGGGGCTGGTCTGGGCCCGGGTGACCGATCCCCGTTCCTCCACGGCGCCATATTCGCTGGTCCGCACCATGCGGGCCTCCTTCAACCTGCTGGGGCCCATGTGGGCCCGCAGGGGGTACGCCAAGGTCTCCCTTCCCGGGGGGTGCAACATCGGCCACAGACCCGTGGATCTCCACTTGAAAGGGCTTCGCGCCCTGGGTGCGAAGATCCGGGTGGAGGGGGGCTACGTCGTGGCCGAGGGTGATCCCGTGGGCGGGCGGATCTACCTGGGCGGATCCTTCGGGAGCACCGTCCTGGGAACGTGCAACGTGGTCTGCGCCGCCGTCCTGGCCAAGGGGGACACGATCATCGAAGGGGCCGCCATGGAGCCCGAGGTCCAGGACCTCTGCAACTTCCTCAACGCCTGCGGCGCCGAGATCGAAGGCGTGGGGAGCCATCTCCTGAGGATCCACGGCGTGAAGGACCTGAAGGGGACCACATGGAAGGTGATCCCCGACCGGATCGAGGCCGGGACCCTGGTGATCGCCGGATTGATCACCAATTCGGAGATCCTGGTTCGAGGCCTCCGGCCGGACCACCTCTCGGCCGTCCTGGACCGTTTCGAGGCGGCGGGAATCCGCCTGGAAGTGGGGGAGGATTCCATCCGTACCCTTCCCAGGGAGGGGCGGATCGCCCCCCTGGACCTGACGACCTACCCCTATCCGGGTTTCCCTACGGACATGCAGGCCCAGTTCATGGCCCTCCTCTCCCTGGCCGACGGGATCAGCGTGGTGACCGAGCGGATCTACCCGGAACGGTTCATCCACGCCGCCGAGCTGACCCGCATGGGGGCCCTCATCCGGAGGGAAGGAGCCAGCGCCGTGATCCAGGGGGTGGAGAAGCTCTCCGGGGCTCCCGTGATGGCTTCCGACCTCCGCGCCTCGGCGGCCCTGGTCCTGGCGGGCCTGGTGGCCGAGGGGATCACCCTGGTGGACCGGGTCTACCACATCGACAGGGGTTACGAGCGGATCGAAGAGAAGCTCCGTTCTCTTGGGGCCGACGTGGAGAGGGTCCAGGAATAGGCCCTTTCCCCGCGGGGCGCCTTGCAACCTTGGCGGGGAGGACCCTATGATGCGCCGCTCCCTGGCCCCCGGTTGGGGTGGAAGGAAGGGACTGTCCCAAGATGTTCGAATCCCTGACCCAGGCCCTGGGCAAGGCCTTCACGGTCTTCCAAGGCCAGAAGAAGCTCACCGAGAAGAACATAGAGGAGGGGCTCCGCGCCGTGAGGGCGGCCCTCCTCGAGGCCGACGTGCACTTCAAGGTGGCCCGGTCCTTCATCAAGAAGGTCCAGGAGAGGGCCCTGGGTGAGGAAGTCCTCAAGTCCGTCGAACCGGGCCAGCAGTTCATCAAGATCTTCCACGATGAACTGGCCGCCCTGATGGGGCCGGAGGAGCCGCCTGTCACCTTCTCCCCCTCGGGGTTCACCGTCTATCTCCTGGCCGGCCTCCAGGGGTCGGGCAAGACCACGACGGCGGCCAAGCTGGCCCTCTACCTGAGGAAGAAGCACAAGAAGAAGCCCCTCCTCGTGGCCGCCGACCTCCAGAGACCCGCCGCCGTGGACCAGCTCGTGACCTTGGGCCGGCAACTGGACGTGCCTGTCTACACCGAGCCCACCACGGCCAGGCCCCCCGATCTCTGCCGCCGGGCCCTGGAGCAGGCCCGCAAGGCCGGCCACGACACGGTTCTCATCGATACGGCCGGGCGTCTACACGTGGACGAGGATCTCATGAGGGAACTCGAGGAGATCCACGCCGCCGTAAAGCCCCACGCCGTCTACCTGGTGAGCGACGCCATGACGGGCCAGGACGCAGTCCAGTCCGCCAAGGCCTTCCACGAACGCCTTCCCCTCACGGGGGTGATTCTCACCAAGCTCGACGGCGACGCCCGTGGCGGGGCGGCCATGAGCATCAAGGCCGTCACGGGCAGGCCCATCCTCTTCGTGGGGGTCGGGGAGAAGCCCGACGACCTGGAGCCTTTCCACCCGGACCGGATGGCCGGCCGGATCCTGGGAATGGGCGACGTGGTGAGCCTGGTGGAAAAGGCCCAGGAGGTGGTGGACCGGGAGGAGGCCGAGAAGGCCCAGGAGAAACTCCTCAAGGGGCGTTTCAACCTGGAGGATTTCTACAAACAGCTCCAGTGGATCAAGAAACTGGGCCCCTTGAAGAAGGTCATGGGGATGCTCCCCGGGATGGGGGGGCTCCTGGACCAGCTCGATTTCGACGACAAGCACTTCCGCCGCCTGGAGGCCATCTTCACCTCCATGACCCCCGAGGAGCGGCGCCGTCCCGAGATCATCGACGGGAGCCGGCGCCGGCGGATCGCCCGGGGGTCGGGGAACGACGTCCAGGCCGTCCACGATCTCTTGAAGCAGTTCAAGATGGCGGGGAAGTTCTTCAAACAGGCAGGTAAGATGGACCCCCGTGCCCTGGAGGGCATGATGGGAGGGGGACCTCCCAGGAAGGGGTTCCGGACCCCCAGGAGGAGGCGGCGCTAGGCCGGGACTTCCGGGAGACCGGGGCCCTCGAATCGACGCGAGGAACGAACCTTTACTTTACTCTTTTTCGAAGCGGAGGAACCGTTGGCAGTAAGAATCAGACTCATGAGGACAGGGCGGAGGAACCGGGCCTTCTACAGGATCTGCGCCTTCGACGCCCGAACCGCCCGGGGCGGGAAGGCCCTGGAGATCCTGGGACACTACGATCCCCTGAGCCCGAGGGAGGAGGAGCAGGTGGTCCTGAAGAAGGAGAGGATCGCCTACTGGCTCTCCCAGGGCGCCCAGCCTTCCGAGACGGTCCGCTCCTTCTGCAAACGCTTCGGCGTGGAGCTCCCCGCCCGCACCAAGGCAAGGAAACCCCGCAAGAGGGGAGTCCAGCGGAAGAAGAAGGTCCAGGCCAAACAGGAGAGGCAGAAGAAGAAGGCCGCCGCCAAATGACGGAATCCAAGGAGAAGGCAGCCTCCGGCTCCGGCCTCACGGCGGACCAGGCGGAGCTCCTGGACGCCCTGGCGGAGCACTACCGGTCTCCCGGGGCCGTGGAGGGCCTTCCTCTTCTCGAGACGGCCCTCTTCCTGTTCCTCCAGGAAGGGGGAGATCCCGGGGGGGCACGCCGGGCCGTTCTCCGGATCAGGGAGGAGACGGTCAACTGGAACGAAGCCCGGGTGAGCAGTCTCTCCGAGATGGTGAACTGGTGCGCCCCCGCCGGGGGGGAGAATCTCCTGGAGAGGTGCAAGACCGTCCTGGCCTTCCTGGGGAGTCTCTATAAAAAGACCAACCTCCTGGACCTGGAGAACCTCCGGGAGATGGACCACGAGGAGCGGGTCAAGTTCCTGGCGGACCTGGAAGAGCTGAAACCCTGGATGATCCACTACCTCTCCCTGGCGGCCCAGGACTACCGCTCCTTCCTCTTCCAGAACGACATGAACCGGGTGCTCCAGCGGCTGCAGCTGATCGCCCGGGAGGGCTCCCCCCGGAAGGCCGCCCAGGCGGGCGAGGCCCTCATGGGCGGGCACCCCAACCGGGTTCCCTGGCAGTGCGCCCTGGTGCGCCACGGCACGGAGGTCTGTGTATCCGCCATCCGGGTATCCCTGTGCCGGGAGTGCATCTTCGGGAAGAAG
>Ga0256914_1001057_pt1 | contig 26259 bp, 30 predicted proteins | sample HulkmetaG_FD_191571 | JGI IMG/M metagenome (GOLD analysis project Ga0256914, IMG submission 191571) | Hydrothermal chimney microbial communities from Main Endeavour vent field at the Juan de Fuca Ridge, Pacific Ocean - Hulk | ecosystem: Environmental > Aquatic > Marine > Hydrothermal vents ... | reverse complement strand
TGCAAGGCCGTTTAATACATACGGCCCGAGGCAATCGGCAAGGGCTGTGATACCGACGATAATAATACAGGCCTTAACAAGTGATGAGGTGAAATTGGGGGATTTAAGCCCAAAGAGGGATTTTAATTACGTGCAGGATACGGTATCGGGATTTTTGGCAATAGCTGATGAGGATGACTTTATAGGAGATGTGGTTAACATAGGGTCGGGGATTGCTCACTCAATTGAAGATGCTGTTAAGGCCGTTGAAAAGGCGTTGGGCAGAAAACTCAATGTGGTTTTAGATGAAAAAAGGGTAAGGCCTAAAAATAGCGAGGTTATGCTGCTTCTGTGCGATGCTTCCAAATTGCGCAAAACCGGGTGGCAGTCGGAATTTGACTTTGAGAAGGGCATTGCTGAGACGATAGAATGGTTTAAAGAACACTTGTCCGCTTATAAAAGCGATATGTATAATATATAAATCAACGAGGAGGTTATTATGAAGATAGAGGTTAAACAACCAACGAAAGAAGAATTGGAAAAATTAGGCGTTGAATCATGGCCTACCTGGACGAAAGAGGTCTCAGAGTTTGATTGGGAATATACAGGTAAAGAGACCTGTTATATATTAAAAGGAAAGGCCATTGTTTCAACAGATGATGGCGATGTTGAAATCAAGGCAGGGGATTTGGTCGTTTTCCCAGCGGGATTAAAGTGCGTATGGAAGGTAATAGAGCCTATAGAGAAGGTATATAACTTTGGCTAAAGCAAAGCGAAAGAATAGAGTAGCGGTTTTTTGTTCCGGCAGCGGGTCCAACTTTGAGGCGATATGTAAAAACGCATCTAAAGGACTGTTGGATTGCCAGATTGTATGTATGTTCTGCGACAGGCCTGATGCCTATGCCTTTGTCCGCGCAGAGAAATTGGGCGTGCCGTCTTTATTTTTATCGCCAAAGGCATATAAAGATAAATCGGCATACGAGAAGGCCATTGTCAAGGAGCTTGCTTTGTTTAATGTTGATTGGATTGTTCTTGCAGGATATATGCGGATACTTTCACCGTATTTTATCCGTAAATTTAGAAACAGAATAGTCAATATACATCCTTCATTATTGCCTGCCTTCAAGGGCGCAGATGCCATAGGAGACGCCTTAAAATATGGGGCCAAAATAACAGGTGTGACAGTTCATCTTGTAGATGAACAAGTGGATCACGGGCCTATTATAATGCAAAAGGCAGTGGAGATAAAACAGGGTGATGATAAGGATACCCTTGCCCAAAGGATACATAGAGTTGAACATAAATTATATACACAGGCCCTTAATCTATTGTTCAATAGAAAGTGGAAGATTGAAAAAGGAAGAAAATTTGTCCTTATTGATTAGGCGATATGTTTATATATAAATCATTCAGCCTGCCTGAAGACAACTTGTTTTTTGACGATACGTTGCTTGCGCTGGTGAATAATAATCTGCCGTTTGTGTTTAGGGTGTGGGAGTCTGACAAATATTTTCTGGTGAAAGGTATTTCCTCTCCAGATGAGGAAGTGAACATTGATAAGGCAAATCAGCTGGGAATAAGGGTATTAAGGCGGCGGTCGGGCGGAGGAACCGTTTTGCAAGGCCCGGGATGCGTGAACTATTGCGCTGTTTTTTATGCGGAGCAAATACCAAGTGTTTCGGAATCCTTTTCAATGGTGCTTAAAGAGATAATAGGTGTATTTAAAAGCCATAATGTAGATTTGATATTCAAAGGGCATAGCGATCTCGTTTATATGGATAGAAAAGTTTCCGGCAATGCCCAGAGAAGGAGGCAGAATGCCTTTTATGCGCATGGCACCTTATTATACAATATGGATATGGAATTGATTAGCGAGCTGTTAGCTATGCCAAGCAAGGAACCTGAATATCGCAATGGCCGTTCTCACAGAGATTTTTTAACGAATCTGCCTATATCAAGAGAACAGGCCTATGGTCTGTTTTTACAGGTATATAGAACGCTAAAAAAGGTAAGAGACTTATGATAGCTGTGCCGTTTGAACTATGGGTTGCAATAGGGACGTCGTTGGTGGTCCTGTTTTTTGCTTATATGTGGTATAAGGATGTGAAAAAGGGCAAGGAACGTCCTATTGCCGGAGATCTGCGTCATGAGGATGTGATAAGGTGTAATATATGCGGGGCAGTGTTTAAGAAAAACAAGGATAAACGCTGCCCCGTGTGTGGAAGTTATAATTAATCGCGCCTGCCGAAAAGCCTTAAAAGCATTAAGAACATATTAATAAAGTCCAGATATAATGCAAGGGCGCCTAAAATGGACATCTTTAATACAGAGTCTTGATTATTTGCCGGCAGGTTTTGCGCCATCCATTTTATCTTCTGCGCGTCATAAGCGGTTAATCCGGCAAAGACGATAACCCCGACGATAGATATAATGAAATCCAGCATAGATGAGTGGAGAAATATATTGACAAGGGATGCAATGATAATGCCGATTAAAACCATAAACCCGATAGAACCTATGGCTGTCAGGTCCTTACGTGTTGTGTGTCCATATACAGCCATTGCCCCAAACATTCCGGCGGTTGAGAAAAAGGCGTTTGCAATAGTTGCTTTTGCATATGCAAGGAATATAAAAGAGAAGTTTACGCCGGTTAACAGGGCATAAATTATAAAGATAAACATACTTGTTGTGCCTGAAATTCGTGTGGCAGAAATAGAGAATACCATAATAAACTGGACTATAATGCTTGTCCATATTATCCACGAATTCATTACGAGAAATGTGATGGCGTTTGTATTACTTGCAATGTAGGTTGCAACCAATCCTGTAAGCGCAAGTCCTGCTGCCATCCAGCCATACGTGGATTTTACGAAATCCTGAACAACAATGGCCGATTGATTTGATTCATAAGTTGTGTAATCCATAACAGCCTCCTTTTTTATACAAATACATTTTACTAAACACACATTATCTTTATTCATCAGAATATTATACTATTTTCGCACATTTTGCCAATCCCTTTTTTCGCTCTTTAAATCGTTTTTTATGTTTTAGATTTTCCAAAAATTACTTGACTGTGGGGCGTTTTTGTATATAATTATACTTGTGTGGAATAAAGTGGGACAAAGTGGGTTATGTTTTACGGTGAATATCACCATATATTAGACGAGAAGGGCAGGTTTATATTGCCTGCGCGTTTTAGACAGCAGATTAGCCGTCAGGATGTCCGATCTATGTTTTTGACAAGGGGACTAGACAGGTGTTTGTTCTTATTTACAGATGAGGAATGGCATCGTCAGGAGAAACGCTTTAAGGCGTTGCCTTTAACTAGCAGTGAAGCAAGGCGTTTTAATCGGTTGTATTTTTCCGGCGCGGTTGAGGTTGAGGTAAACCCAAGAGGAAGGATTTTGGTCCCGCAATATTTAAGGGAGTATGCGAATATAGAAAAGGAGATTGTGGCTGTGGGGGTTTCTAATCGCATTGAGATTTGGGCAAAGGATTCTTGGGAGAGTTTTTATTCAGGTTCGGTTGATGATTTTGAACGTATAGCTGAGGGGATTTTGGATTTATCGGGCAATGGCAATGAGTGAGTATAGCCATAGCCCTGTGCTCTTTGATGAAGTTTTGGAGTTTTTGGGCCCGAAGGCGGGGGACGTTTTTGTGGATTGCACTCTTGGGTTAGGCGGACATGCTAGGGGGGTATTGTCGCGTATTGTTCCTGGGGGGGTGCTTTTGGGAATTGATGCGGATAAGGAGGCGATTTCTATTGCCTCGCGTTCCCTGAAACAGGAGGGGGCGCGCATCTTTTTTTGCAACAGGTTTTTCTCGGAATTAGACGTGTGTATGTCTTCTTCTGGCCTTGATTATGCAAATGCCTTTTTGTTTGATTTGGGCGTTTCTTCTATGCAGTTTGACAACCCTGATAGGGGATTTAGCTTTCGGGCGGATGCGCCTTTGGATATGCGGATGGGTAGGGGCCTGCTGTTAACTGCATCAGACATAGTCAATAAGTTTGGCGAGGATGATTTGCGCAGGATATTTGCAGAGTATGGAGAGGAACCTTTATCGGATAAAATTGCCAAGGCAATTGTTGCTTTTCGCAGGCAAAGGCCTATTGACACGACGTTGGATTTGGTTAGGGTGGTTGAGTCGGTTAAGGGTGGAAAAAGGGGCAGGCTGCATCCGGCAACGCGTGTTTTTCAGGCTCTTAGGATTGTTGTGAATGACGAATTGTCCCATTTGAAAGAAGGCTTAAATAAGGCCTTTGAGTATTTGGCGCCGGGCGGACGTATAGGTGTTATTTCTTTTCACTCCTTAGAGGATAGGCTGGTAAAGCGGGCATTTAAAGAAAGGCTTGGCAGTGGTTGGAGGCTCTTGACTAAAAAGCCTGTAAGGCCTTCGGATGAAGAGGTTGCGGTCAATCCGAGGTCCCGCAGCGCTAAGCTTCGGGTTATTGAGAAGCTATAGGAGGTGGCTGGTTGAAGCGGTTTTTGTTTGTGGTGGCTGTAGTTTGTTCTTTGGCTGTTATCTATGTGAGCATCAGGGTGGAAACGGTCAGGCTTTGTTATGGTATTAGTCAGTTGTATAAGCAGAAGGATAGTTTGTATGCAGAGAAACAGTTTGCCCTGTGCCGATTGTTGCAGTCTATATCTCCTGAAAATGTAGAACAACGCCTTGCATTGGAAAAAGATAATCTCGGGTTTAATCTGCCGTCAAAAGTGGTGGTGATTGAAGCCCATAACGTTTCTAATGGCTCTAAAAGGCTGACGTGGAGGGATATGTTGTTTGGCGAAAAACAGGCCTTGGCAGAATCTATTGAATAGTTATGGAGGCCTCGTTTCTAAAAAGGATATATTTATTACTTTTTCTTTTAATCTTGTCATTTTTCATCGTGATTGCCCGCGCTATCTTTATCCAGCGCTTTGAATATGATTTTTTCTCTTTTAAGGCCAAGAAGCAGTATAACGTGCCTATTAAGCTGTTTTCCAAAAGGGGGTCTATTTTAGATAGGCGTCAACGTATCTTGGCGTTTGACCTGCCTTCTTATTCCTTGTATGCCGAGCCGCGTATGATGTCTCTTGAGGAAAAGGAAAGGGCAGCGTCTATGTTGGCAAATATCCTTAATCTGGATGAAGATTACATCTTAAAACGTTTAAACAAGGATAAGGCCTTTGTCTGGATTGCTCGCAGATTGCCTTTGGACTTAAAGATGAAGGTGGATAGTCTTGGCATAAAAGGGCTTGGATATCGCACGGAGTTTGCAAGGGCATATCCTGATAATAAGCTTATGTGCCAGGCATTGGGTTTTACTAATGTAGATAGAAATGGGATATCCGGGATAGAGTTGTTTTACGACGAGTTTCTGTCTGGGTTAGATGGCGTTCAATGGTTAATAAAAGACGGCAGGCAGGTAAAAATGCCTATTGGAACTGAATTAGTCCAGCCAAGAGACGGGCTTTCTATTGAACTGACTGTTGATGAGGTTATTCAGGATATAACGGAAAATGCGTTAAGGCATTTGGTTGAAAAATATCATCCGGATGCGTGTTGGGCGGTTGTAATGGACCCCTTTACAGGAGAGGTCTTGGCTATGGCTAACTGGCCGGGATTTGACTTGAATGAATATAGCAAGGCAAGCGATGATCAGATGCGTAATCGCGCTATTACAGATATGTTTGAGCCGGGTTCTGTATTTAAGATTATTACGGCAACGGCTGCGATTGAGGAAGGTATAATGGATGAGGAAACGGAAGTTTATTGTGAAAACGGGGCATATAGGGTGTTAAGCCACACTTTACACGATCATCATCCGTATAAGACACTGACGTTTCGCGAGGTTATTGAAAAATCAAGTAATATAGGCACGGTTAAGGTCGCTCAAAAACTCGGCAAGGAGAAGTTGTATTCTTATATAAGGAAGTTCGGATTCGGAAAGAAAACAGGGATTGATTTGCCGGGCGAGGTTGCGGGGAGCATTAAGCCGCCTGATAAGTGGTCTGGAATAAGTATTGCCGCTGTCCCTATGGGGCAGGAGGTAGGCGTGACAAGTATTCAGCTTGCCCGCGCTGTCAGCGTGATTGCAAACGGCGGGTATCTTGTTAAACCTTATTTGTGCGCCAAATTTTTGGATAAAGATGGTTCTGTGTTAAAGAATTTGTCTTCTTATAAGAAGAGAGAACGCATTATTTCACAAGATACGGCTGAAAGGGTAAAGGAGATATTAACGGGTGTTGTTGAACGCGGAACCGGGAGAAGGGCTCAGATAAAAGGGTATCGCGTTGCAGGCAAGACCGGAACCGCCCAAGAGATTGTTAACGGGAAGTATTCCAATACGGAGTTTATGAGCTCATTTGTGGGATTTGTGCCAGCTGATTCGCCTCAATTTGTTATCTGTGTGACGGCCGATACCCGCAAGCCGTTTCACTTCGGGGGCGTTGTCGCTGCTCCTGCGTTTCGCGAGATTGCGGAAAAGTCTTTGAAATATCTTGGTATTGCCCCGTCTAAAACAAATGAAAAACAGGCCATGCCTCAGTAATTTTCCGGCTCGGCGGTGTATATAGGCGTTATGTATAATGGTTTGTAAAGGCCTTTGTTTTTTTTCAATCCTTTTATGTTATCGTGCCCTAATGTGTTGATGTATTTGCTTAGTTTGTTTGCCTCTATGCACATTTCGTAAAATATCAAGCTCGGCAGGTATTTGTGTTCGGATTTTAAGGAGGATTCAAAGATTATTGTAAAGGTGTTATGGCCTATTATTGCGCTTGATAAGGCAATGAGTTTGTCTTGTATATACAGGCCTTTGACGTGTGTCTGAATGCCTATTTGATTTAGTTTCGGCAGGATGTTTTCGTAAAAGTTTAGTTGTATCTGGATTTGCGCGTCTAAAATTATCCGCTCTTCTTTGTTGGATGTGTTTTTTGCCTTTGCCCATTCTTTTACCAGTAGGTGGATATCTTTTTGTTTCGGAATGTCGGAGCTTGTTTTTATTGGGAGGTTTTTTGACTGGTTTATCAGATTTTTTCTCTTGTGAAACATTCTCTTTATGGATGATGCCTTGTAGTCATAGATGTAATACCAATCCTGTAGGTTTATTCTCTTTTTCCAGGCTATTGCGCGAAGTTGAGGAAGCGCTATGTTGTAGGTTTTGTGTGTTATGTTTTGTGTCGTTCTATCGTTATAGGGGAGGCATGGATAGTATTCTGTGAAATTATCTTGGGCTAATATCGTTGTTGTATTGTTTTCTGTAAAGTAGGATATCTCTGTTTCAGGATAAAAGGTGATTAGGTTGATCGGGTGGTTGAAAAATGACTTATATATGCATCTTTCTTCACGGATGTTTAAGAGTTCTTTTAGGGTGGAGAAGTCTATTCTTCCGGTTTTATCTTTGAGCCTTTGCATATAGTTTCCTAATAGCCTTGGTCGTCCCTATCCCTTTTTGTTTGTAATTGTTGTAAAATTTGCTGTTTAGGATGTCCTGTTTTATGTGTTTAAATTCCAAGCCGTTGTATATTTGGCGCATGGCTATGGCAAGCATTATCGTTAGAATAACGGCTTGTGTTAAAAAGAGGTTGCGCATAGGTTTACTATACCATATTTAGCGCGATTGTAAAAGAAAGGCTATAATATATTTGCTGTTAATATGTGAGGTTATGGTGTTATAATATGCAGGGTTTGTGTGTGTTTTAGTGGGGATTGGGAAAGGAGTTTTAGATGTCCATAATGGGTATGTGCGCAACAGGCAAGCGATTGCCTTTTTTAGATATATTGTCTGATCGGGAAGGGGTTGGTGTTGATTTTATTATGCAACAGGTTGCCTGCGGGCAGGCGGTGATTCCTTTTAATCCAAAACACGATATTGAAAAGCCTGTTGTTATAGGCAAGGCCTTTTCCGTTAAGGTTAACGCTAATGTAGGCACTTCTCCTGATAGTTGTAATGAGGCTATAGAAAAGGAAAAGATTATTGCTGCCATTAATGCCGGGGCAGACTGTGTGATGGATTTGAGCATCGCTGGTGATTTGTCTAATATACGCAGAGAACTGCTTTCGGTTTCTCCTGTGCCTTTTGGCACGGTTCCTATATACGAGGCGGCATTGGATTTGTTTAAGCAGGGCAGGGATGTTGCTGATATGGAGATAGGCGATGTGCTTAAGGTTATGGAAAGGCAGGCAAGGGAGGGTGTTGACTTTTTTACCATCCATGCAGGGCTTTTGAAGAAGGCCGTTGATTTGTATGTGCCCAGCAGAATTATGGGAATTGTCAGCAGGGGAGGCGCGCTTATTGCTGAGTGGATGGTAAAAAGGGGTGAGGAAAATCTGTTGTATGTTAATTATGATAAGATATTGGAGCTTATGAATGACTATGAGATTACTATTTCCTTGGGCGACGGCCTGCGCCCGGGGGGGATCAATGATTCAACGGATAAGGCCCAGATTCACGAATTGTTAGTATTAGGCGAGTTGGTTGATAGGGCGCGAGAAGCAGAGGTGCAGGCAATGGTGGAAGGGCCGGGTCACGTTCCTTTAAATCAGATAGAGGCGAATATGCTATTAGAGGACAGGCTTTGCAATGGCGCTCCTTTTTATGTGTTGGGGCCGTTGCCAACGGATATTGCTGTTGGGTATGATGATTTGGCGGGCGCTGTTGGCGGGGCTTTGGCGGGTTGGAAAGGCGCGGCGATGCTTTGCTATGTCACTGCATCGGAACACATTAGGCATCCTGATATTGAGGACGTTAGGAAGGGCGTGATTGGCGTGCGCATCGCAGCTCATATCGCAGATATTGCAAAGGGCAATGAAAAGGCTTGGCAATGGGATAACGCTATGTCTGAGGCGCGTTTTTCTCAGGATTGGGACAAACAGATTGAATTGGCTATTGATACTGAAAGGGCTAGGAGTTTGAGGGATAGTTCTATGCCTGAGGATGAAGATATTTGTACGATGTGTGGTAAGTTTTGCGCGGTTAAAAGGACTAAAGAGGCAAATAGCCGCGATTAATTTGTTTTACACTCAAAGGTATATTTGATAAAATATACTTTTGAAGGAGGCATAACGGTGGTAGAAGTAGAGTTAAGCAAAATAATTATTGATGAAAAGCGCCATGACCAGGTGATTGTTTTAAAGGAAACAGATGGCGGACGGATTTTGCCTATTGTCATAGGGCTTCCCGAGGCAACTTCTATTAAGATGAAGATAAGCGGTTTTGATCCCCCGCGTCCGTTAACTCACGACTTGTTGAGAACGGTAATAGAGTCTTTGCATGGCAATTTGAAGTCCGTTGTTATAGACAAATTGCAGTTTAATACGTTTCACGCAAAATTGATTATGTCAAACGGAACAGACGAGGAGAAACGTATAGATTCCAGGCCGTCAGACGCTATTGCCCTTGCGCTTAGAATGGACGTGCCTATATATGTTGAAGAGGAAGTCTTGGATTCGGCAGATATTTTCGATGTATAAAATAGCGATTATCTCCGATTCTCACGATAATTTGCCGGCCTTAAATCAGGCCGTTTCTATTATGCGGTCGTTGAACGTGAAACAAATCCTGCATTTAGGCGACTTTATCGCGCCTTTTGCGCTTGCGCCTTTAATTGAAAGCGGTATGCCTTGGTATGGTGTTTTGGGGAATAATGACGGTGAGCGCAATGGCTTGTTGGCTAAGGCCGGGGGGGCTATTTTCGAGGAGATAGTTAAACGGCTTGATATAAATGGCAAGTCTATTGTGATGACGCACAGGCCTGAAGATTTGCCGGATAATCTTTCCAATGCAGATCTTGCCCTTTGCGGCCATACGCACAGGCATTTCATAGAGTTTAAAGACAATGTCTTGTATGTCAATCCGGGTGAATTGTGCGGATATCTTACGGGGATGAGGTCTTTTGTAGTTATGGACATTGAGACATTTAGCCCGGAAACTATCTATTTCTGATATGAAGGGATTTTATCTGCGCCCTTTTGAAGTCCGTTTGTTTTCAGTTTTATCACAGCTGTGCCCTGATGCTTATGTTGTGGGTGGATTTGTTCGCGACCTTTTATTAAGGCCTAAAATTAGGCGCAAGGATATAGATGTTGTTTGCGGGGATTCACTGCTTTGCGCAAAAAAAGTTGCCTCTGCGCTTAAGGATTCTCACTTCGTTGTATTAGACAAGGATAGGCGGATTTTTAGGGTGGTTGTGAGTGAGAGCTTTCATTTGGATTTTGCGTCCCTGCAGGGCGGTTCAATTGAGCGGGACCTTGAGAGACGCGATTTCACCTTAAATGCAATAGCCTTAAGTCCAAGGGATTTCTCTTTGATAGACCCTCTCAAAGGCAGGAAGGATATTGAGAAACAGAGACTGCGTATCTGTTCTGATGATGCGTTTAAAGACGACCCACTGCGGATACTGCGGGCATATTCTATAAGCGCTGACTGTGGCCTGTCTTGGGCAAGGCACTTGTCAGGCCTGGTGTTTAGGGATTCGCATTTGCTTAAAAAGGTTGCCTATGAGAGGATTAATCAGGAGTTGAACCGTTTGTTTTCTTCTGCAAATACGCATAAATGGTTTTTGAAGATGTATGAAGATGGCCTGTTTGAGATTTTGTTTCCCGAGGCATTGTCTATGGAGTCTCTGGATCAAGGGCCGTATCATCATCTTGATGTGTTAATGCATTCTTTTGAATCGCTTTATTATGGAGAAGAATTGCTGAGAAAAATAAAGTATGTTTATAACATTAAAGATAAGCAACTGTTGTTTGACTATTTAAACGATTATATAGGGGATTGGCAGAGAATAGCGCTTTTAAAGTGGGTGATATTTTGGCATGATTTGGGAAAACCTATTTCAAGAAGGCCTCATAAAGGCCGAATTGTGTTTTACGGGCACAATAGAAGCGGGGCGATTGCGATAAGAAAAATGATGAGGCGGTTGAAATTTTCTCAAAGACAGTGCAAATGGGCGGGCTTAATGGTGGATATGCATTTAAGGCCTGGCGATCTGACCAAGGCCGAAAGTCAAAAGGCATTCTATCGTTTTCTTCGCCAGTGTGATGGAGAGGACTTGGCAGTGTTTTTACTCTCTTGGGCCGATGCGCGCGCAACAAGAGGCGAGAAAAACCCGTTCGTGAATTTCACCAGACATAGAAAAATGTTGATAGAGTTTATTAATACTTCACTGCGGATAAAAAAACAGCCCGTATTGCCAAAATTAATAGATGGCAATGAGGTGATGAAGATAACTGGTTTGCCTCCGGGCAAGGAAGTTGGTAAAATATTAAACGAGATTAAGGAATTGCAATTAGCCGGAAAAATTACAACGCGCAAGCAGGCGAAGGCGTATGTAAGCGCATGGGGAAGGGGAAAATAAGAAAGAGATACTGCTTTTCCCGGTGGACTATTTGATTATAAAGCCGTCTTTGCTTGTATTTGCATGTGTAAGGTGGTAGATTATTTTATGAGAGGGGATGGTGGAAGATATTATAATAGAACTTAATCAGGTGTATAAGTCCTTTGGCTCTAAGGATGTCCTTAAAGGGATTAACCTTTCCATCGCAAAGGGCCAGACGTTAGTTGTGATTGGCCGTTCCGGTATTGGGAAGAGTGTTATGCTCAAGCATATTATTGGTTTAATGGAACCGGATAGCGGGAGTGTAAAGGTGTTCGGGCGGGATTTGTCTTCATTGAGCCATCGGGAAATGAATGAGTTGATGCTTTCTATGGGAATGGTTTTTCAAGGCGGGGCGTTGTTTGATTCTCTAACTGTGAGCGAAAACGTTGGGTTTGTGTTGCGCGAATACTATGGGTTAAGTAATGCCGAGATTGATAAACGTATCGCCGAATCACTTGATCTTGTGGGATTGGATAATGGTGTGTGGGATTTGCTTCCCTCAAGTATAAGCGGGGGAATGGCAAAGCGGGTTGCTATTGCGCGCGCTATTTGCCATAGGCCGAAGGTTCTCTTATATGATGAGCCGACAACAGGATTAGACCCGATTACAGCAGATATCATAGATAGGCTTATTATGCGTATGCACGATGAACTTGGCGTCACTTCTGTGGTTGTTTCTCATGATATGACCAGCGCTTTTAAGATAGCGAGCAGAATAGTTATGTTGCATAACGGAAATTTTGTTATAGATGCTGAACCTGAAGAGGTCAAAAACTCACAAAATCCTGTTGTCAGGCAGTTTATTACAGGCAGCGCTTATGGGCCTATGACCGGCGCAGGGCGGATTAAAGGAGGATAAGGTGGCAAGAAGAGACGATTTTATCGCTTTAAAGGTTGGCGCGTTTGTATTGGCGGGATTGGCTGCGTTGATGGTGTTTGTCCTGCGCGCAAATGAATTGAATTTTTTGAATAAGGGATATGTTATTAAGTGCACGTTTCCTGAAGTGCACGGGCTAAAGGTAAGTTCTCCTGTCAGGGTTTCGGGTGTTTTGGTCGGTGAAGTAAAAGAGGTTAATATAGTGTATGATACGATTAATAAGCACTCTTCTGTTGAGGTCCAATGCGCTATAAGAAAGGGTGTTGAGTTTCCTGTTGATTCGCGCGTTGAGATAATCTCTGTGGGACTTTTGGGCGATAAGGGCATAGAGATAACGCCGGGAACTGATTATGAGCATATGGTTATGCCGGGTTATATACTCAGGGGCCAGTCTGAAGTCAGTATGCAGGAGCTTATTGCTTCAGGCAAAGACGTTGCCGAGGAGATGAAGAAGAGCTTGACACGAATAAATCAGATGATTGGAGACGATGACTTCTTTGCATCAATTAAGGATTCGGTTTCCAAGGTCGGCGACGCATCCGATGAGGCCAAGGAGGCGATAAAGGACGTTCGTGATATTTTGTCGGCCGTGAAACAGGGGGAAGGCACTTTGGGCAGGTTTATTTACGATGATACTGTATATACCCTGCTTGAGATTATGATTTTTGATTTAAACAGGGACGTGACGTCCTTAATAAGGGATTTAAAAGCGCATCCGTGGAAATTGTTTTTCAAGACAAAGGAAAAGAAACGTAAATGAAAACAAAGACGATTTATTCTTGTCAGGAATGCGGATATACTGCCGGCAGGTGGCTTGGAAGATGCCCTTCTTGCGGGGCGTGGAATACGTTTGCAGAGGAGTCTGTTGCCGATGTCAAGGTCGTTAATAAGGCGAAAAGGAGCCGCGAATCTAAGGCGGTGCCTATCACTGATGTCGGTTCATCAGGCGCAGAGAGGTTTTTGACAGGAATCAATGGGATAGATCAGGTCTTGGGCGGTGGTATTGTCAATGGCAGTGTGATATTACTTGGTGGTGATCCTGGCATAGGTAAGTCCACTATGTCTATGCAGGTTGCTGGCAGTTTGGCAAAGAGCGGGAAAAGGATTTTATATGCCACAGGAGAGGAGTCTTCTGCGCAGGTTGCTTTAAGGGCAAAGAGGCTGGGCGCGCTGCACGAAAACATACTGCTTATGTCTGAGACGGACTTATCTGTGATATTAAAAGAGGCGAAGAAGGTAAAACCTGATTTGCTGATTATAGACTCTATTCAGGTGATATTTTCCCCTGAATTGGCGTCTGCTCCGGGCACGGTTTCTCAAGTAAGGCAGTGCGCTTGCCAGTTGGTTGATGCATTAAAACCGCAGGATATATCCCTGATAATAATAGGGCACGTGACCAAAGAAGGGGCATTGGCCGGGCCAAGGACATTGGAGCATCTGGTTGATGTGGTGTTGTATTTTGAGGGCGATAGGTTTGCTGATTTTCGCATCTTGCGCGGTATAAAAAATCGCTTTGGTTCAACCAATGAAATAGCTATGTTTGAGATGTCTTCAACCGGGCTTAAAGAGGTGTCTAATCCTTCTACGTTTTTTATAAGCCATTATGCGACAAATGAGCCGGGAACGGTTGCCGGGTGTGTGATTGAGGGGTCAAGGCCTATTATGCTTGAAGTGCAGGCCTTGGTGAGTAAGAGCAGTGGTTTTGGCGCGCCTTATCGGCGCGCTCAGGGATTTGACAATAACAGGTTGACGTTGTTAATCGCCGTGTTAGAAAAAGTTATGGGGTTTAGTTTATATGATCAAGATATATTTGTGAATATTACAGGTGGATTTAAGGTCTCTGACCCGGGGGTTGATTTGGCTGTGGCTATGGCTATTATTTCCAGTTTTTTGGTCAGGCCTATTGAAGGCAAATCCGTGGTTATCGGCGAGGTGGGGTTGACAGGAGAGGTGAGACGTCCAAGCCAATTGGAGAAACGCATATCGGAAGCAGGAAAAATAGGCTTTAAAAATATATTTGCTCCTGATAAACTTGCTGATATTAAGGTGCATTCTATACAAGAGGCATTGCTAAAAGCGGGGTTAATGGTATGATGTTTTCTCTTCATAGATTAAAGATAATTATTGGATTGGTATTGCTTTGGTTTTGTGCCAATGCGATTATATTTTTTATAAATCGTTCGGTTAAGAATCTGAAGAAGCGCCACCTTTATAGAAAGAGTGTGGTGTATTTTGCCTCTCTTATTACATTGGCTGTCGGGCTTCATATTGTTTTGCCAAGGGTAAATGTATCGCTTATATTGGGAATCGGAAGCGCCGGTATTGCAATGGCCTTGCAGGAGGCTGTTTTGAGTTTGGCAGGCTGGCTGTATGTCCTTATTAGGAAGCCTTATGATGTTGGAGACAGGATAGAGGTTTCCGCGGTTAAAGGCGACGTTATTGACATTCGGGCATTCCAAACGACTTTACTTGAGGTAGGTAATTGGGTTGACGGTGAGCAAAGTACGGGTAGGATTGTCCATATACCCAATAGTTTTGTATTTAAACATCCTACTTATAATTATACGAGGGGATTTGAGTTTATATGGAACGAGATTAGTTTGGTTATCACCTTTGACAGCAATTTTGAAAAGGCAAAGAATATATTGTTGGAATTGGGCAATAAGTGGTCGCAGGACAAGGAGTCCATTATCGCTGAAAAGATAAGGCGTATGGCGGATAATTATATGATACATTTTAATAAATACACACCTATCGTCTATACTTCCGTTGTTGACAGTGGTATCAAGTTGACATTGCGGTATATGATTGAGATAAAACAGCGCAGGAGTACGGCAAGCAATATATTTGAGGAATTTTTAAAGAGAATAGACAATGAACCTGATATCTCTTTGGCTTATACGACGTATAAGCTGTTTTATGAACCGGAGCATAAAAATGCCGATTGACCCATCTGTTGCATATGCGTATTTTCAGGAAAAAAGCGCTCTATACAAGGATTACGGATATGACGTTATGGCGGAAAGGCATGCCCTTTTGCAATGGGCAATGCCTTTTCAGGGGCATGTTCTGGAAATAGGCACCGGACGCGGGTATTTTACCGCCTTGCTTGCCCAACTAGATTTGAATGTTATCTCTATTGACGCTGATGATGAGATCTTGGATTTTGCCGCCGCTTTTGCGCGCGCTTGGGCGGGAAGAAGCGATAAGGCGAGTATCAATAATGTAGAATTTGTCAAGGCAGATGCGCGCTCTTTGCCTTTTGAGGATGGCCACTTTGCAACAGTGATTAGTTTTAATATGTGGCACCACGTAGAAAATCCCAACGACATATTAAAGGAGATAAAAAGGGTTTTGGCCTCAAATGGTTTGTTGGTAGTGGCGGATTTTTCAGACGAGGCCTTTGAATTGGTAAATAAGATTCACCGAAATGTCTATGGCCAGCCCCATCCTGTTTTACAAAACGATTTTGATGCCATATTAGACTTCTTTCAACCTTCTCAAATAAGGGAATATAAAAGCAGATTTCAAAGGGCAATAGCAATAGAGTTATGATACTAAAAAGAATCTTACTTTCTATCCTGCAAAATGTTTATTACCTTTTCAGTGATTTCCATAATCTGTTATACGATACAGGTATTTTAAAACAAGTAAGGTGTCAGGCCATTGTTATTGGCGTTGGCAATATAGCATTTGGCGGGACAGGAAAGACGGAGGTCGTCTCTTATCTTGGGAAAACCTTCCTTAATAGCGGGAAAAAAACTGCAATTGTGCTTAAGGCATATAAAAGCAAAATAAAGACAGATATTGTTGAGCAGAACGATATAAATGCGGTTATCTTTGATGAAGCGGCTCTTATTAAACAGCGCCTGCCTGATGCAATGGTAATTGTTGCAAGAGAAAAGTGGAAGGGGGCTGTTTATGCTGATGAGAAAGGCGCAGAGATTATCATTGTTGACGATGCGTTGCAACATAGAAAATTGAAATGCGATTTTATGATAGGTTTGTATTCTCCGTTTAGCAAGTTTTTCAGAGAAAGGTTTTCCGCTTTAAATAGGACAAATCTGGTTTTGATTTCTAAACTGGAATTGGTCGAAGAAAGCCAAAGGGAAGGGGTTATTAAAAAGGTTTCGGATAGATTAGAGGAAAACATACCGGTGATAGGTGTGAGATACGAATTAGATGTTCCGGAAATAAAAGGGCCAGTGGGCGCGTTTACTTCTATTGCCAGGCCTGATAATTTTTTTGACTTGCTTAAAGGATATGGCTGTCAGTTGGAACTAACTATTCCTTTCCCTGACCATTACCGATATGAGGAAAAAGATGTAATGGATGTTTGCATTGCAATGAGTGAAAAAGGAATAAAAAAGGCCATGACTACTGAAAAGGATATGGTAAAGATTAACAATTTGTTGCGTCTCTTTGAAAAATATGGCGTTGAAGTAATTCCTGTTAGGGTAAAACTGGCATTTTTAGACGAATTAAACCAGTTGGATTTTATCTTAAAAAGGCGCATAAATTTTTGACAAGATGAAAAGATGATAAAAAGGGATAAAATATAGAACAATTTTAGGTATAGGGCTTATGGAACGAGAGAGGATGCAGTGAGACTACCAATGAGCCTTTATGGCCGTTTCCAAATGGGGATTTGATTGAATAAAATATAAGTATATAGACCTATAATCAAGATTTAGACGACGCCCCTAATATAATGGGCAATGAGGGGTTTCCCGCAGATACATGGGAGATTGGGTAGTGAACACACAAGATGTGCAGGGCGTTGTGAATGTTGCGGCGGGGCAAATCTATTTAATATTAATAACGATAAATCCCGATAAGACACAGGATGTTTTGTTTCTTTAAAAAATACTTGTCAAAAGGGTGGTAATGCTCTTATTATCTTGATATAATCTTTTCTGATTTTGAAGGTTATATTGGCAGGGTTTTATGAAAGGAGTGGCTTATGGCTAAGATCTACTATGAAAAAGACGTGGATAAGTCTGTTCTAAAAGGCAAGAAGATTGCCATTATTGGTTATGGTATTCAGGGAAGGGCTCAGTCTTTGAACTTGCGTGATAGCGGTTTGGATGTTATTGTCAGCGAACTTAAGGGCACGCCTAATTATGATAAGGCGGTTGAAGACGGATTCAAGCCGGTTGATGCGGCTGAAGCGGTTAAAAAGGCTGATTTAATCCAGATACTTACGCAGGATCACGTTCAGCCTGTTGTTTATAAAAATGCGGTTGAACCAAATCTTTCCAAAGGCAAGGCTTTGGTATTTTCACATGGATTTAATATTCATTTCAATCAGATTGTGCCTCCGAAAGACGTTGACGTGTTTATGGTGGCGCCAAAGGGGCCGGGCAGTTTGGTCAGGACTATGTATGAGGAAGGCAAAGGCGTTCCATGTTTGGTTGCTATTCATCAGGATGCAACAGGAAATGCATTGAAATTGGCACTGGCCTACGCTTGGGGTGTTGGAGGTATTCGCGCGGGCGTTATTGAAACTACTTTTAAAGAAGAAACCGAAACCGACTTGTTTGGCGAGCAGGCAGTATTATGCGGAGGTGTCTCAGAACTCGTAAAGGCAGGTTTTGATACGCTTGTTGGGGCCGGTTATCAGCCTGAGATAGCCTATTTTGAGTGTTTGCACGAGTTAAAACTTATAACGGATATGATATACGAGGCCGGTATTACCGGTATGCGCAAACGTGTATCCGATACCGCTGAATATGGCGACCTAACTCGCGGGAAAAGGGTGATTAATGAAGATGTTAGAGAAGAGATGAAGGAAATCCTTAAGGAGATTCAGACAGGCGAATTTGCCCGTGAGTGGATTGCTGAAAATCAGACGGGCAGGCCTGTATATAATGCGCTTAATAACATAGAGGCCGCTCATCCAATTGAAGAGGTGGGACGTAAGTTAAGGGCAATGATGCCTTGGATGAAGAAGTAAGCAATGAAAGATGTCCTAACTTTTATTATGGCAGGGGGCAGGGGAGAGAGGCTCTCTCCCCTGACCAATGACCGGGCCAAGCCTGCTGTGCCTTTTGGCGGAATTTACCGGATAATAGATTTTACTCTGAGTAATTGTATAAATTCTGGCTTAAGGCGCATTTATATCCTCACGCAATATAAATCAAGTTCATTGCAGAGGCATGTCAGTTTGGGCTGGAATATATTTACTCGGGAGATAGGTGAATTTATAGAGGTTATTCCTGCCCAGCAAAGGACAGGCGAGATGTGGTATAGAGGCACGGCCGATGCGGTTTATCAGAATATTAATTCCATAGACGCTGAAAACCCTGCTGACGTGCTTATACTTTCAGGTGACCACATCTATAAGATGAATTATATGGATATGGTGTCTTATCACAGGTATATGGATGCGGATTTGACGATCGCCGCTGTTGAGATGCCCAAAGAGGATTGTATTCACTTCGGCGTGCTTGAGACTGCGAGAGGCGGAAAGCTCACGGGATTCCATGAAAAACCCAAAGAGCCTATTACTATACCGGATAAACCCAATAAAATTTACGTGTCTATGGGTATTTATGTGTTTAAACCTAACGTCTTAAAAGAGGTGCTTGAGGAAGATTCCGCAAAGTCAAGTTCTGCGCACGACTTTGGGAAAAACATAATTCCTCAGATGATAAAGGACAAGAGAAAGATTTTCGTATTCCCTTTTCATGACGAGAATAACAAAAAACCGCTTTATTGGCGCGATATAGGCACGATAGATGCTTTTTATGAGGCGAATATGGATTTAGTAAGCGTAAGCCCTGAATTTAATTTGTACGATTCTCATTGGCCCGTCCGCACTTATCAGCGTCAGAGTCCTCCTGCCAAGACTGTTTTTGCCGGCGGTGATACCGGTGATAGAATCGGTATCGTATTGGATTCGCTGGTAAGTTCTGGATGTATTGTCAGTGGAGGAAAGGTGAGTTCTTCCATATTGTCTTCTATGGTGCGTATAAACAGTTATGCAAACGTAGAGGAGTCTATTCTTATGGAAGGCGTAAACGTCGGGCGTTATGCAAAGATTAGGCGCGCAATCATTGACAAGCACGCAGTTATAAGCCCGGGTGTGGAAATAGGTTATGATCTTGAAAAGGATGGAAAAAGATTTTTTGTAAGCCCTCAAGGCATTGTCGTTATACCGAAAGGCATAAAGGTAGAGTGATAACAAAGGCAAAAATTTCACACGCAAGGCAGATATATGATATAATTGCTTCCTACGCAAGGTCCGCAGAGATGCTTCCGCGGGCATTATCCGATATATACGAACATATACGCGATTTTTTCGTCTATGAAGAAGATGGCCAGGTTAAAGGAGTTTGCGCCTTGCACATTGTTTGGGACGATTTGGCTGAAATCAGGTCGTTGGCCGTTGAAAAAGACAAACAGGGAAGCGGAGTTGGAACCGAGTTGGTGAAACAGTGTTTGGATGAAGCAAAGTCTCTTGGTATTGAAAAGGTATTTGCATTGACATACGTGCCGGTATTTTTTGAAAAGTTGGGGTTTAAACGGATAGATAGAAATAATTTGCCAAAGAAGATTTGGATGGATTGTATTCAGTGTCCGTATTTCCCGGATTGTAAAGAAGAAGCTGTTGAGATTGTTTTTAGTTGATGAGGAGGTCCTATGGGCAAGACTATGGCAGAGAAGATTTTGACAGCCCACTGCCCTGAAAAAGAGGTGAAGGCAGGACAATTTATTTGGGCGAAAGTAGATTTGATGTTGGGCAATGACATAACAGCGCCATTGGCTGTTCGTCAGCTTGGAAAGTTTGGTAAGGCAAAAAAGCTTAGCGCGACGGATAAAATTGTGCTTGTGCCCGACCATTTCACTCCCAATAAAGACATAAAAAGCGCAGAACAGGCAAAACTCTTAAGGGAGTTTGCGTCTGAAAATAAGATAAAACACTATTATGAAGTGGGGCGTATGGGTATTGAACATGCCTTATTGCCGGAACTTGGGCTGGTTGGACCGGGCGACTTGGTGATAGGCGCTGATTCTCATACCTGTACTTATGGCGCAGTAGGCGCGTTTTCAACTGGCGTTGGTTCAACTGACCTTGCCGTTGCATGGGTCACAGGGCACGTGTGGTTAAGGGTTCCGGAAACTATGCGGTTCGTTTATAAAGGTAAATTAGGGCCATATGTTTCAGGGAAGGATTTGATTTTATATACGATTGCTGATATCGGTGTAGATGGCGCGCTTTACAGGGCAATGGAGTTTACAGGGCCTGTTATAGAAAACCTGCCTATGGATGGGCGTCTTACTATGTCTAATATGGCAATTGAGGCAGGAGGGAAGGCGGGCCTTATTGCGCCGGATAAAAAGACGTGGCAATTTATCAAGGCCGTTGCGCCAAGCCGTTATCCAAGGTTGCATCGCAAATGGAAGGAATTGGCCAGTGATGAGGATGCGAATTTTGTGGACGTTAGAGAGTACGATGTATCTAAGTGGGAGCCGGCCGTTGCCCTTCCGCATCTGCCGAGCAATGTAAAACCGGTTTCAAAGGTGAAAAACGTAAAGATAGATCAGGTCGTGATAGGTTCCTGCACAAACGGCAGGCTATCCGATTTAAAAGAGGCCGCGGATATATTGCGTGGCAGAAAGGTCGCCAGCCACGTTAGATTAATAGTTATACCGGGAACTCAAAAGATATATTTAGAGGCCATAAAACGTAAATGGGCGGAGGTCTTCGTAAAGGCCGGCGGCGTATTTTCCACTCCCACTTGCGGGCCGTGTCTTGGCGGGCATATGGGAGTTTTGGCTGAAGGCGAGAGGTGTATTGCAACGACTAACAGGAATTTCGTAGGACGTATGGGGCATCTTAAGAGTGAGGTGTATCTTGCAAACCCGGCTGTTGCAGCTGCATCTGCAATAAAGGGAAGGATTGCCCATCCGAAAGAGGTGCTGTAAGGAGGTTCTAAAATGAAGATAAAGGGTAAGGCATGGAAGTTTAGAGACGACATCAATACGGATGAAATAATACCGGCAAAATACCTTAATACGACTGATCCTAAGGAACTGGGCGCAAGGTGTATGTCCGGTATTGACGAATCCTTTGCGGATAAGGTTTCTAAAGGCGATATCATTGTCGGAGGGAAAAATTTTGGGTGTGGTTCTTCCAGAGAACATGCCCCGGTATCTATAAAAGGTGCAGGAGTATCTTGTGTTGTGGCAGAGAGTTTTGCAAGGATATTTTTCAGAAATGCCATAAACATAGGCCTTCCCATAATTACATTTGACAAGGCCTCAAAAGAGATATCAACCGGAGATGAACTGGAAATAAACCTGAAAAAGGGCGCGCTAAAGAATCTTACAACCGGCAAGCAATTTGAAATAGAGCCGTTTCCTGAGTTTATGCAGGAGATAATAAATTCCAAGGGCCTTATCGACTGGGTCAAAAAGATGCAATAGGAGGTTTTTATAATGGCAAAGACGTATAAAATAGCTGTGATCCCCGGAGACGGGACAGGGCCTGAGGTAATACGTGAGGGCAGAAAGGTCCTGGATGCCGTATCTGATAAGTATGGTTTTAAATTGGACTTTACTGATTATGACATTGGCGGTGAAAGGTATTTAAAGACAGGCGAGACCTTGCCTGATTCGGTATTAGAGGAGTTAAAGACATTTGACGCTATTTATTTAGGCGCAATAGGCCATCCAGACGTAAAACCCGGGATACTTGAACAGGGTATCTTGTTGAAACTGCGATTTAGTCTGGACCAATACATAAATTTAAGGCCTGTCAAGCTATATCCCGGTGTATGGACGCCTTTGAAAGATAAAGGGCCTGATGATATAGACTTTGTTGTCGTCAGAGAAAACACAGAAGGACTTTATTGCACGTCTGGCGGATTTTTAAAGAAAGGCACGCCCGATGAAGTTGCTATACAGGAAAGTATCAATACGCGCAAAGGCGTTGAGAGATGCCTGCGTTATGCATTTGAATATACCAAACGCAGAAATAAAGATAACAAACTTACTTTGTGCGGAAAAACCAACGTGTTGACCTATGCATTTGATTTGTGGATGAGGGCATTTGAAGAAATAGGGCAGGATTACCCTGATGTAAAAAGGGACTATGCGCACGTGGATGCAACGTGTATGTGGATGGTCAAAAACCCTGAATGGTTTGACGTGATAGTCACGGACAATATGTTTGGCGATATCATTACCGATTTAGGAGCTATGATACAAGGAGGTATGGGGATTGCCGCAGGGGGAAATATCAATCCCGATGAAGGCGGTGTTTCTATGTTTGAGCCGATAGGAGGATCTGCTCCTAAATATACAGGCAAGAATGTCATTAATCCATTGGCCGCGATATGCGCAGGTGGTATGATGCTTGAGTTCTTGGGCGAGGGCACTGCTGGCAAGGCAATAGAGGATTCCGTGATGAAGGTAACAGGAGAGAAGTTAAAGAGCCTTTCTGCGGGAAAGATGGGATACAGCACGACAGAAGTAGGAGATCTGGTTGTTGATTTTCTTAAATAGGGATAAAGATGGATTCTAATCTGAAACAACTGATTATAAAGGAGATTAAGGAATGGCTTGAGGCGATTGTCGTCGCTGCTATATTGGCGTTTTTTATCCGCGCGTTTGTATTTGAGATATACAAAATTCCATCCGGGTCAATGGAGCCAACTTTGCAGATAGGAGACAGGATTCTTGTGGTAAAATATCCATACGGGCCAAGGATACCTTTTAGCGGAAAACATCTGCCTGCAATGAAAGAGCCCAAGATAGGAGATGTTATAGTCTTTATATATCCGGAGGATCCGACGCGCAATTTTGTAAAACGCTTGGTCGGCAAGGGAGGCGACACGATAGAGATAAAAAATGGATTTGTTTTAAGGAATGGCGCGCCTCTGACAGAGCCAAAGGCCTTTAGGTCTATATCCTACAGAAATATGGGCCAATATGGGCAGGAAGGACAGCTAATAAAGGTGCCTAAAGACTGTTATTTTGTGCTTGGAGATAACAGCTCTTCATCCAGAGATAGCAGGTATTGGGGATTTGTTCCAAAGGAAAACTTTATAGGAAAAGCGGTATTTAGGGTCTGGCCTTTTAACAGGGCAGGAAAGATAGAATAGGTGTAGCTTAACTAAAGGAGGGTTTATGGAGGCTTACTGCGTAAAATGTAAGGCTAAAAAAGAGATGGTGGATGCAAAAGAGGTTGAAATGAAGAATGGCCGTTTGGCAATGAAAGGCAAGTGCCCTGACTGCGGGACTTCTATGTTTAAGATTCTCGGGAAAAAGAAATAAATGCCGAAAAAGTCTCTCTCATCAGAGGAAAAGACAGAGGTAATAAGACGATTATTAGAGGACAAAAAGGCCGAAGATATAGCGGTTATAGACGTTCGCGGAAAGAGTAATTTTACGGACTTCTTTGTCCTCTGCAGCGCCCAGACGCGCCGTCATATAAAGGCCTTAAGTGAGCTCTTGGAAGACGAGCTTAAAGGCAGGGGCGCGCGCATATATCGCAATACCCGCACTGGTGGCGATGATGACTGGGTTGTGCTTGATTGTTTTGACGTTATAGTCCACATATTTGACCCGCATATGCGGTCTTTTTACGGCATAGAAAAATTATGGAAAAGGCCTGCGAAAGAGAGAAAAAGGTCAGATGGACAAACAGATTAAGGCCAAAATACAGGAAAAGTTGAGTTCTGTTTTTAAAGAACTGACACAGCTTGACGTAAAAGCAATTGTTTTGCCTTCAAAGGATAGCAGACTTTGCGATTTGTTTAGCCCGTCTGCAATGCAGATTGCAAAGCAGGCGCATATGAGGGCGGATGAACTTGCTCAATTGGTTGCCGATAAAATGCAAGAGGCCGAGGAGTTAGCAGGTTCTATTGACAGGGTAGAGGCAAAATCCGGGTTTATTAACTTCTTTCTCTCAAGCGATGCGGAGTCTTCTTTTCTAAGGGGAATTTTAGAGGGGGGAGACTCTTTCTTCTCAGGGTTTATCCCTGAGCAAAAGCGCAAAAATATCCTGCTGGAATTTGTAAGCGCCAATCCCACAGGCCCATTGTCAATAGCCCACGCAAGACAGGCCGCCATTGGAGATGCTCTGGTAAAGATATTGCGCTATGGCGGGGCAATGGTTTCAAGCGAGTACTATCTGAATGACGTAGGATTTCAAATACAACTTCTCGGAGAGTCTTTAAAAGCGCGTTGTTTGCAGGTAAAGGGCATTGAATCTGAATTGCCTGAAAACGGATATCAAGGGGCTTATTTGAAGGACATAGCAGAGCAACTTCTAAAAGAACGCCCTGATTGTCTGGAGACGTTTTCAATCCAAGATTTCTCAGAATATGCAGTAGAGAAGATACTATCTATCATAAAAAAACAACTGTTGGATTTTGGTGTTGAATTTGACAATTGGTATTCTCAAAAAGTAATGGAGGAAGAAGGCAAGGTAGATGCCGTATTGGAGTTCTTGAAAGAAAAAGGGCTTTTATACGAAAAAGACGGGGCGCTATGGTTCTCCTCGTCTAATTACGGTGATGACAAAGACAGAGTGCTTATAAAAAGTGATGGCGCAAAGACCTATTTTACAGCAGACATTGCCTATCACAAGGATAAATTTAATCGGGGATATGAGTTTCTAATAAACATATGGGGGCCGGATCATCATGGATATATACCGAGATTAGAGGCCGTAATAGAGGCTATGGGCTTTGACCGAAAGGCAATGCGCGTTATCATAGCGCAGTTAGTCACTTTGTATAAAGATGGCCAGCCCCTTAAGATGTCCACGAGGGCAGGGCAGTACATAACTATTGACGAATTAATAGAACAGGTTGGCAGGGACGCTGCAAGATTTTTCCTGATAATGAGAAGAACAAATTCCCACTTGGATTTTGATATGGACTTGGCAATAAAACAGGCCCCTGAAAACCCTGTGTATTACGTCCAATATGCGCATGCAAGGGCATGCAGGATATTGGAGATGGCAAGAGAAAGGGATTTAAGTATTGAGAATATATCAGATTTTGACATCTCATTGGCTCAGACAGAGGCAGAGAAAGGGGTCTTGCACAGTTTAAGGGGATTTGAAAACGCATTGAAGAGCAGCGCGGAAGACCTTGACCCGTTCCCCGTCGTAAATTACCTAAAAGACCTTGCAGGCGATTTTCATAGATTCTATGAACGGTGCAGGGTATTGGGGGAAGGTATTGAAGATGATTTGGCAAAAACGCGTTTGGTTTTGGTGTTTTGCATAAAAGAAGTGTTGAGAATTGGATTAAGTCTTTTAGGGATAAGCGCCCCTGAAAGGATGTAAGATGAGCGAATTTGATATAAAGCGCATTGTTGCACCTGAAGAATCGCAGGAAGAAGCAATTGTCAGCCTTTCTTTGAGGCCAAAAACCCTGTCTGAATTCATAGGACAGGGCCAGATAATATCCAACTTGCAAATAGGCATAAAGGCCGCTTTGCAAAGAGAAGAGCCATTGGAACACATCCTGTTTTCAGGCCCTCCGGGACTTGGAAAGACAACCCTTGCCAATATAATTGCATCTGAAATGGGGTCAAGACTAGTGGCAACGTCAGGCCCTGCGCTGGAACGGCCGGGGGATTTAGTGGGAATACTCACAAATCTGGATGAAAAAGATATCTTGTTTATAGATGAGATACACAGGATGCCCAGAATTGTGGAAGAGTTTTTATACCCTGCGATAGAATCATTTAAGATAGATTTTGTCATAGATAAAGGGCCTTATGCCAAGACTGTAAAATTCAACCTAAAACCTTTTACTTTAGTAGGCGCAACGACGAGAAGCGGGCTTTTGAGCGCGCCTATGAGAAGCAGATTCGGATTCTTTTACCACCTTGAGTTTTACAGCCCTCAAGACTTGCTTGAGATAATAGTGCGTTCAGCAGGGCTACTAGAAACAGAAATAGATAAAGATGCCGCTCTTGAGATAGCAAGGCGTTCGCGCGGAACACCTAGAATAGCAAATCGTTTGCTCAGGCGCGTTCGGGATTACGCGCAAGTTGAGCATAACGGCCATATTA
>Ga0256914_1001056_pt1 | contig 26261 bp, 29 predicted proteins | sample HulkmetaG_FD_191571 | JGI IMG/M metagenome (GOLD analysis project Ga0256914, IMG submission 191571) | Hydrothermal chimney microbial communities from Main Endeavour vent field at the Juan de Fuca Ridge, Pacific Ocean - Hulk | ecosystem: Environmental > Aquatic > Marine > Hydrothermal vents ... | reverse complement strand
TGGAGGAGAAGATCACGGCCCTCATCAAGGGGCTGCCCAAGTCCCTGCGGCGCCACTTCGTGCCCGCGCCCGACCACGCCCGCCAGGTGCTGGTGCGGCTGGAACCCTCCGACACGCCCCTGGTGCAGGCCCTGGGCCAAGCGCTGAAGGCGCTCACCGGCGTGCAGGTGCCCGAGGAGGCCTGGGATCCCGACGGGCTGGACGACTATCTGAAGATGCGGGTACGGGTGGTCGATGCCGAGGGCAGGACCCTGGGCGCGGGGCGCGACCTGCTGGCGCTGCAGCGGCGCTTCGCGGACCGGGCGGAGGCGGCACCCGTGGCCGGTGGAAGGCACCCGCTGGAACGGGAGGGGATCACCCGCTGGGACTTCGGGGAACTGCCCGAGCGGGTGGAGAGCGGCGGCCGGGGGATTCGTCTCACCGGCTGGCCGGCGCTGGTGGACCGGGGCGACAGCGTGGCGGTGGAGGTGCTCGGCTCCAGTAGCGAGGCGCAGCGCCACCACCGCGCCGGGCTGCGCCGACTGGTCATGCTCGCCCTGCCGCAAGAGATGCGCGCCCTGCGCAAGGGGCTGCCCAACCTGCAGCAGATGCGCCTGCAGTACGCCAAGGCGGCGCCTTCCCCCCTGCAGGGCGTGCAGGATGCCCGACGCGACCTGGAGGACGAGCTCCTAGCCCTGGTCATCGACCGCGCCTTCTTCGAGGGGGTGGGGGAGGTGCGTGACGCTAGAGCCTTCCGCGCCATGCTGGAGGCGGGCCGTCCACACCTGGAAGCCGTGGCGGGGGAGGTGTGGAGACTGGCCGGCGACCTCCTCGGCCGCTACCAGAAGATCCGCAAGGCGCTGGCCGGCATCACCCAGATCCACTGGCTCGCCTCCACCGCCGACATGCAGGGGCAGCTGGACCGCCTGGTCTTCCGGGGATTCTTGCAGCAGGTGCCCTGGGAACGGCTGAAACAGTACCCCCGCTACCTGCGCGCCCTGGAACTGCGGCTGGAGAAGCTGCGCCTCGACCCCGCCCGCGACCAGCGCTGGATCCGCGAGCTCAACTCGATCCATGAGGAGTGGCTGGCCCGCTGGAACGCCGTCAACGAGAAGGGGGTGGTGGACGAGCGCCTGGAAGAGATCCGCTGGCTCATCGAGGAGCTGCGCATCTCGCTGTTTGCCCAGGAGGTGCGCACCGCCGTGCCGGTTTCTGTGAAACGGATTCGCAAGCGATGGCAAGAGCTGGGGTTGTGATCCCCGTTGGCATCGGCGCGGCGGTGTGCGCCCGGGGCTTGGGGCTCCTATAATTCGCCGACCATACTTAATGATGTCGGTAAACATCCATGGGTGATTGCTACTGCGGCTCCGGCCGCCCTTTCGACGACTGTTGCGGCCCGGTACTTTCCGGCGAACGCCCTGCGCCCACGGCCGAAGCCCTCATGCGTGCCCGCTATTCGGCCTACCAGGCGGGCAACATCGCCTTTCTAGGGAAAAGCTTGCATCCCGACGCTCGCCACGACTGGGACGAACCGGCCACCCGCCGCTGGGCGCGGGAGGCCGCGTGGCTGGGGTTGGAGATCCTTTCTGTGGAAAAAGGGGGCGAACAGGACAGCGAAGGTCTCGTGGAATTTGTGGCCAGCTACACGGAAAAAGGGCAGCTCAAGCGGCATCATGAACTGGCCCTCTTCCGCAAGGAGCGCGGCATCTGGTACTACCTGGACGGAAAGATGCCCAAGCCGCAGACGGTCAAGCGCGAGGCGCCCAAGGTGGGGCGCAACGATCCCTGTCCATGCGGCAGCGGCAAAAAATACAAGAAGTGCTGTGGTGCGAATTGAAACCGCCTTTCTCAATGGAACGACGATCCGTCGTCTGATTCCCATCGGTGCGCTGATGGCGGCCTTGGCGCTCGCTCCGGCACGCGCCCTTCGTGCGGAAACCATTTATAAGTTCGAGGATGCCGAAGGGCGCATCCTTCTCACCGATGATCCGCGCAAAGGGCGTGAGATGCGCCTGCTCAAGCGATTCCATTTCAGCTACCGCACCCCGCGCAGCGGCGGACGGGCGCCGGCCCTGGCCCAATTGGAGGAGCGCATCCGCCGTTACGGCCCCCTCATCGAGGAGGCCGCACGCCGTCATGGGTTGGATCCGGAGCTGATCCACGCCGTCATCCTGGCCGAATCGGCCTATCAACACCATGCGCGGTCCCCCAAGGGGGCCATGGGTTTGATGCAGCTCATGCCCCAAACGGCGCGGAGGCTGGGAGTGGAAGACCCTTGGGATCCGGCCCAGAACATTCAAGGCGGAGCGGCTTATCTCAGGTGGCTTCTCGACAGGTATGAGGGTGATGTCGAGCTGGCGCTGGCGGCCTACAATGCCGGGGAGGGGGCGGTGGACAAGTACGGGCGCGCCATTCCTCCATATAAAGAAACAATAACTTATGTTAAAAAAGTAAAGGAGTTCATGAAAAAAGGGCGAATGGCCTTTCTCAATTGAAGTGCCGTCATCCCACCGCTAGGCAGTCCTTGCCCGGGCGGTAGCCCATTCCCTCCAGCTCTTCCAGGATCTCCTCCCGCGCACCGTGGTTGGTCACGTAGACCAGCACGAAGGGGCGGCCGTTCTCCTCCAGCCAGCGGGAATCCACCACGGGGATCCCTTCCACCCGGTTGCCGATCTTGCGCGGGTCGATGTCGATCCAGGCCCGGGGGCGGAAGCCCTGTTCCAGCAGGTGGTCGGCGCGGCGGCGGGTCTTGCGGCCGGCGCCCCAGACGACGAAGTTTTCCCGGTGCGCCAGGAAGCGGGGATCCCGGGCCAGGTAGATCGCCCGCAGGCGGTCGAAGGCTTCGCGCGAGCAGCGCGGATCGGTGCGGGAGAGGCGCCGGGGATGGTCGCGCCAACGCAGCAGCGCCCGGGGGATCTTCTCCATGCGGTGGCCGGCGTGGAAGAGGCGCAGCCAGAGATCGTAGTCCTCGGGAAAGGGGCCCTCGCGGTAGCCGCCGGCGTCGAGCACCACCCGGCGGCGGAAGGCGACGCTGGGGTGGGCGAAGGGGGACTCGATGTAGAGGTCGCGCGCGATCTGCTCGTGGGTGAGACAGGCGTTCTGCCAGCGCATGTATTCCCGGAAACCGGCCTGGATCTCCTTCCGGGGGAAGAGCTCGGCCTGGGTGGCGGAGAGGACGAGGCCGGGATCGCCGGCGAAATGGGCCAGGTGGGCCGCCAAGCGCTCCGGGTGCATGAGGTCGTCGGCGTCCATGCGCGCCACCAGCTCGCACCGGCAGGCGCGCAAGCCATGGTCGAGGGCGGCCACCAGGCCGCTGCCGGGATTGCGCACCAAGCGGATGCGGGGATCTTCACGGGCCATCGCCCGGACCAGGGCCGGGGAGGCGTCGGTGCTGTGGTCGTCCATCGCCACCAGCTCCCAGCGGGATTCCGTTTGCGCCAGTATGGAATCCAGACAGTCGGGCAGGGTGGCGGCGGCGTCGCGGAAAGGGAGAAGAATGGAGATCCGGGGCCGCGGCGGCAGGGCTTCAATCCTCGTTGATGATGGGCTGCCCCTCCCGCGGAGTGGTGAGCAGCTTCTCCGCCTCCACCTGGCTCTTGGCGAACACCAGTCGCACCTGCCGAGTATCCGTCGGCGGATTCGCCTCCCGTTCGGCCTTCACCCGCTGCTTGGCGTCGCGGTACTTTTCGTACACGTCCATGAAGCGGGCCTTGCGGGCGTCGTTGGTCGGATCCACCGTGATTTCGAAAACGAAATAAGGCATTGTGGCTACCTCATGGGTCTGGTGTCGAGTACCGGGCTTAGTGGGTCACATGGGCTCCAGCTCGGAGACCGGGGAGCCGTTCTTGGCCTGCACTTGATGGTAGAGGGCGTTGAGGGCCGCCTGCAGCGCCTCCTCCATCACCGGATGGTAGAAAGGCATCTGCACCAGCTCGCCCGCGGTGACCCCCTTGCGCATGCACCAGGCAAGCAGGTGCCCCAGGTTTTCGCCACGGGGCGCGCACATTTCGGCACCCAACAGGCGTCCGTCGGCCTTGTCGGCGTAGACGCGTATCACACCGCGGTTGCGGCCCATGATGAGCGCGCGCCCCACGGGCGCGACTTTCATTTCTCCCACGGCGATGCGATCGGGATCGAGTGTCTCGAACCGTTTTCCCACCACGACGATGTTGGGGTCGCAGAAAGTGATGGCCAGCGGCACCTTGCGTTTGAAGGCACGGACTTCGGGCCAGTGGGCGGCGTTGTATCCAGCGATCTTGCCTTCGTCTCCGGCTTCGTGAAGGATGGGGCGGTCTCCATCCACGTCGCCGGCCAGGAAGAGGGGCTGGTCGCCCACCTGCATCGTGTGGGGGTCGTAGGTCGGGATGCCCCGCTCGTCCAGCGCCAGCGCCAGGTTTTCCAGCCCCAACCGATCCAGATTGGGGCGGCGACCCATGGCGACGAGCACTTTGTCCACCACCACCGAGGTTTCGCCGTTGCTCACTTCGAGGCGCCCTTCATCCGCTTCGTGGATCTCCACCGGATGTCCCAGATGGAGAGGAAACTCCTTGCCGATCACGTCACGCGCCGCTTCGACCACCTTGGGATCGGTGGCCCCACCGATGCGCTCGTTCAGATCGAAACCGGTGACCGCCACCCCCAACCGCGCGATGGCTTGGCCCAGCTCCAAGCCGATGACGCCGAGCCCCACCACCGCCATGGAGGAAGGCAGGTCTTCCTGCTCGAACAGCTCGTCACTGGTGAGGATGCGGTCGCCGAAGGCCTTCCACGCTTCAGGCACGATGGGAGTGGAACCGGTGGCGATGACCACCCGCTCGGCGCGGATACGACTGCCGTCTTCCAACTCGAGGAGCCCAGGCTCGACGAAACGGGCGTATTGCTGAATGAACTCCTCATCGCTCAGGTGGTCGGTGCTGTTGGAAAGCACCCGGTCCACGAAGGTGTCGCGCAGCTCGCGGACGTATTCCATCACTTCCGGAATGTCCACCGACAGCTTTTCGCCGCCCACGATGCCCATGCGGGAGTAGAGGGTGCGGCGGTGGAAATCCTCCGCCACTTGGATGAGCGCTTTGGATGGCATGCATCCCACGCGGGCACAAGTGGTGCCGGGCTCGCCGCCGTTGATGAGGACGAAGGATTTTTTGGCCCGACGCACCCGCCCCATGGCGTTGAGACCGGCGGTGCCGGAGCCGATGATGGCCACTTCCACTTCTCGCACGGACACGGAACACTCCCGGAAAACTGGTGTAAAACGGAGCGTATTCTACCGGTTGGTAAGGGCGGGCACACGCTCAATCGGTGGGGAAATGGCAAGGCCGGGCGAGTTCAAGGGGTGGGTCGCCAGCGGAACGGCCTCGAGTCCGGAGGCGCCGGGCGCCGCCGGTGGCGCCGTCCCAGGTAGCCGTCCACCGGAGGTGCGGTCAACGGCGGGGGAGACGTGGGCGGCGTTTTCGACGCCGGGCGGCTCACCGGCCGCCTCTTGCCGCGCCGACCACCGAGCAGGCAGAGCGCCGCCCGGGCTCCGGGCGGGGCGGACAACCCAAGCAGCGCGAGCAGCAATCGACGTCTGCGGTTCATGCCAATGAGTATGGCACAGCGGTAGCGGCTTGAAATTCCGGTGCCGCATCCCCATTTGGGGGGCGGAAACTCGATCGTGGAATGAGGACGCCCATGACCGTGGAAGCACACAAAGAGACCCTGGAGTTCCAGGCTGAAGTGAGCCAGGTGCTCAACCTGGTGATTCGATCCCTTTACAGCAACAAGGAGATCTTTCTGCGCGAACTGATCTCCAACGCTTCGGACGCCATCGAAAAATTGCGGTTCGAAGCCCTTTCCGACGACGCCCTCTACGAGGAGGACCCCAATTTGCGGATCCGGGTGTGGGTGGACAAGGAGGCCGGCACCCTCACGGTGGCCGACAACGGCATCGGCATGACCCGTGACGAGGTCACCGAGACCATCGGCTCCATCGCCAGCTCGGGCACCCGCAAGTTCCTGGAGAAGATGACCGGCAACGAGGAGGCCGACGCCCGCCTGATCGGCCAGTTCGGCGTGGGCTTCTACTCCGCCTTCATCGTGGCCGACAAGGTGACCCTCACCACCCGCCGCGCCGGTTTCGGCAAGGAGCACGGCGTTCGCTGGGAATCCACCGGCGAGGGCAGTTACACCATCGAAACCATCGAAAAGGCCGACCGCGGCACCGAAGTGACCTTACACCTGCGCGAAGAGGAAAAGGAGTTCCTCGACGGCTGGCGACTGCGCTCTATCATCCACAAGTTCTCCGACCACCTGCCCATTCCCATCGAGATGCCTAAGGAGGCGACGGGCGAAGAAGAGAAAAAGGACGAGGTCGAGTGGGAGCAGGTGAACAAGGGCACCGCCCTGTGGATGCGCAACAAGTCCGAGATCTCCGACGAGGAGTACAAGGAGTTCTACAAGTCCATCACCCACGACTTCGAGGACCCCCTGGCCTGGACCCACAACCGGGTGGAGGGCAAGCACGAATACACCTCGCTGCTCTACATCCCGTCCAGGGCGCCTTGGGACCTGTGGGATCGGGAGCAGAAGCACGGCGTCAAGCTCTATGTGCGCCGCGTCTTCATCATGGACGAAGCGGACAAGCTGATGCCCCACTACCTGCGCTTCGTGAAAGGGGTGGTGGATTCGGACGACCTGCCGCTCAATGTCTCGCGCGAGCTGCTGCAGCACAACAAGGTGATCGACAGCATCCGCGCCGCCAACGTCAAACGCATCCTGGGGCTGCTCGAAAACTTGGCCAAGAACGAGCCGGACAAATACAAAACCTTCTGGGCGCAGTTCGGCAAGGTGCTCAAGGAGGGGCCGGCGGAGGACTTCGCCAACCGTGAGCGCATCGCGGGCCTGCTGCGCTTCGCCACGACCAAGTCGGAGGGCGACGAGCAGACGGTGTCGCTGGACGACTATATCGAGCGCATGCCCGAGAAACAGGAGAAGATCTACTACATCACCGCCGACACCCTGGCCGCGGCACGCAACAGCCCCCATCTGGAAGTGTTCAAGAAGAAAGACATCGAAGTCCTGCTGCTCACGGACCGGGTGGACGAGTGGCTCATGTCCCACCTCACCGAGTACAAGGGCAAGCCCTTCCGTTCGGTGGCCAAGGGCCAGCTCGACCTCGGCGAGCTGGAGGACAAGGAGCAGAAGGAAGAGCAGGAGAAGATCGCCGAGGCCCACAAGGCGCTCTTGGAGCGGGTGAAAAAGGCCCTGGGCGACCTGGTGAAAGAAGTACGCGTCTCCAGCCGCCTGGTGGAGTCGCCCGCCTGCCTGGTGGTGGACGAGTACGAGATGAGCCAGAACCTGGCCCGGGTGCTCAAGCAGCTAGGGCAGGATGCGCCCATGCCCACTCCCATCTTGGAGCTCAACGTGGAGCATCCCCTGGTGGCCCGCATGGAGCAGGAGGAGGGCGAGCGCTTCGACGAGCTGGCGCGCCTGCTCTACGACCAGGCCATGCTGGCCGAGGGCGGGCAGCTCGAGGACCCGGCCAGCTTCGTCCACCGGCTGAACAAACTCATGTTGGAGATGAGTGGCGGAGGAAAGACCCAGGCCTGAATTTGCAGCGGGTGTTTCCCTTGGTAAATCTGGGGCACGGACGCCGGCGGGGTGCCGGCGTCTTTATTTTTTCGCCCGCGGCATAAACGGGGTCAATCCGCCCATTGGCAGGCTCGAATGTTCCTTTTCACCGGTGATGTGGCACACTCGGAGCACTTTCCGCAACCGCTTGAAGGGGGTAGACGATGCGAATCATCCTGCTGGGCGGCCCCGGGGCCGGCAAAGGCACCCAGGCCAACTTCATCAAGGAGAGGTACAACATTCCCCAGATTTCCACCGGGGACATGTTGCGCGCCCATGTCAAAGCCGGAACCGAGCTGGGCAAGGCGGCCAAAAAGATCATGGACGAAGGAGGGTTGGTTTCCGACGACATCATCATGGGCATGGTCAAGGAGCGTATCAAGGACGACGACTGCAAGAACGGCTATCTGTTCGACGGGTTTCCCCGCACCATTCCCCAGGCGGAAGCCATGAAAGAAGCAGGCATCGATATCGATGCCGTGGTGGAGATCGACGTACCCGACGAGGAGATCATCAAGCGCATGTCAGGCCGCCGGGTGCACCTGCCTTCGGGGCGTACTTACCACATCATCTTCAATCCACCCAAAGAAGAGGGCAAGGACGACGTCACCGGTGAGCCCCTCATTCAGCGTGACGACGACAAGGAAGAGACGGTGCGTGAACGCCTGCGGGTCTATCACGAGCAGACCGAACCGCTCATCGACTTCTATCGGAAGGAGGCGGAACAGGGCAACGTCAAATACGTGAAAGTGAACGGCGTGGGCAGCGTGGAAGAGATCCGCGACGCCATCTTCGCCGGCTTGGAGGGCTGAGCCCGCGACCGCCGGCCCCGTCGCCGGCGGTCGCCTCTGCTATACTCGCCCATGGTTCATCCATCATTGCAATTCCCGGAGGCCCCGCGTGGCTGTTACAGAACTGACCAAGGAAAACTTCGAAGACACCGTCAATAACAACGCGTTCGTCATCATCGACTTCTGGGCGCCCTGGTGTGGGCCATGCAAAAGCTTCGCCCCCACCTTCGAAAAGGTCTCCGAAGAATTTCCGGACATCGTCTTCGCCAAAGTCAACACGGAAGAGGAGCAGGAACTGGCCATGCACTTCCAAATCCGCTCCATTCCCACCCTCATGATTTTCCGCGATCAGATCATCATCTATGCGGAAGCAGGGGCTTTGCCCGAGGGGGCCTTCCGTCAACTCATCGAGCAGGCCCAGGCCCTGGACATGGACGACGTCCGCCGCCAAATCGCCGAGAGCCAACAGCAGCAAGGAGGGGAACAGGCCTGACGCCGGCCCCGACCGACGGCAGACACCGGACCGGGGGCCTGGAGCCCCCGGTTTTCGTTCGAGCCCATGCGCCTTCCCTGGATTCCACAGCTCAGGCGACTCCTTTCCCAACAGCCCACCGTGGGGCAACTGCTGGATCTGTGTGAAGAGAATTACCACCAGTTGATGGAGATGGCGCCCGATTTGCGGCGCGCCCGAGGGCTATTGTGCTCCCGCCGGCCGGGGCAGATGGATCTGTACCTCGAAGTGCTGGAACAGACCCCATACACCACGGTGGTCCACCTCACCTATTACTTCTCCCACCGGGAAGGCCAGGTCCCCGATCCCGATGCTCTGTTGCGTCTTTATCACGACGCCGCCCAGGTGGAAGTGCTCAGCTTGCGCCAGAGCGCCTTGCCGCTGCCCAACGGCTATCACCACCCCAGCCTGCGCAACCGTTGGAAAATCCAGCTGTTTTTATCCAAATGGTTCGCCTACTGCCGACATCAAGGGCACCGTTTCGACCGTTCGTCGGAATTGTTGACCGAAACGGAGGGTTAATGGTAGGCTTAATTACCGAGTAAAACACTAAGTTAATGGCCTCGCATAGAATCGAGGAGGAGTGAAGAGCATGAGACTATCCACCAAAGGCCGTTATGCGGTCACGGCCATGTTGGACCTGGCCCTCCACGGCCAAGACGGCCCGGTCACCTTGTCGGAGATCTCCGAAAACCAGGGCATCTCCTTGTCTTATCTGGAGCAGTTGTTCGCCGCGCTTCGTGGCCGCCAGTTGGTACGCGGTGTGCGGGGCCCGGGCGGGGGTTACTTCCTGGGGCGCCCCGCGGACGAAATTTCCATTGCCGACATCATTTGCGCGGTGGACGAATGGGTGGAGTTCACCCGGTGCCGGGGCAAGGAGGATTGCCGGGGTGGTCAGCGCTGCCTGACTCACAGCTTGTGGGACGACCTGAGCCGGCAAATCTATGAATTTCTCACCGACATCACACTGGCCGACCTGGTGGCCCGTGGTCGGGAAAAAGAGGATCCCTGTGCCGGCAAGAAGCGCTCCGCCACCTTGGAAACCCGCGCCGCCTGATCTCGTTTGGGGCTTTCGCCGCCCGTCACCCCTGACCTGGGAGGCGGGCGGTTTCTCTTTACCTCGATTGGGATATTCCCTATCATACGCGGCTTATGGCGCGCCCCGTCCCAGAGCGCATCGACCCTTGGTTGCTGTCTGAACAGGAGGCGGTCCTGGAGGGCCGGTTCGACCTCTCCGCCCTGCCCAGGCTGGCCCCGTTGTTGCGCGACACGGCCGGCGAGGTGCGCTATCGGTTCCGTTTCGGGCGGGACGATCACGGTCGAAGCCTCATCCACACCACGGTGGAAGCCGTCCTGGATCTGGAATGCCAGCGCTGTCTCGAGTCGATGGCGCACCAGGTGCACGCGGTGGGTACGCTCGCGTTGGTGCGCGGTCCGATGGAAGCGGAACAGTTGCCCAGAGCGCTGGATCCGCTGCTCCTGGACGAGCAGGAGCGGGTCACCGTGATGCGGCTGGTCGAGGACGAACTGTTGCTCAGTCTGCCCGTGGTGCCGCGCCATGCGTCGGACCAGTGCCCGGGACACCGGGCGGAGCCCGAGTCCTCCGATCTCCCGGAGGCGTCGGAACGGGAAAACCCCTTTGCCGTTCTCGCCGGACTGAAGAAAAAGAGCGGCGGGAACCCCAATTGAAAGATTGCAGGAGAGACCTCCATGGCGGTACAACAAAATCGTAAGACCCCATCCAAGCGCGGCATGCGCCGCTCCCACGATGCCCTCAAGCCGGAAACGCTGTCCATCGATCCCACTTCCGGTGAAACCCACCTGCGCCATCATGTGACGCCGGACGGTTTCTATCGGGGCCGCAAGGTCGTCGACAAGTAACATCGCTGCCGTTTCCGTCGGATGGCGCCATCGGCGCCCGATTTCCTGACCGGCTGCGTTTCGCCAGGCCTTCCGCCGGAGCCGTTCCGAGTGGTCGACAAGATAACCATCGCGCTCGACGCCATGGGGGGGGATCACGGCCCCTCCGTGGTGGTGCCCGCCGCGCTGCGCCATCTGGAGGCGAATCCCCATCACGAACTGATCCTGGTGGGACGCAGCGAGGTGCTGGAGACCCACCTTCCCGCCGGGTCCTTGCCGTCGCGGTTGCGGGTGCACCACGCCGCTCAAGAAGTGGGTATGGACGAACTGCCCTCGGTCGCCTTGCGCAAGAAGAAAGACTCTTCCATGCGGGTGGCCCTCAACCTGGTGAAGGAGGGGCAGGCCGACGCCTGTGTGAGCGCCGGCAATACCGGGGCGCTCATGGCCACGGCCCGTTTTGTCCTCAAGATGCTGGCCAACGTGGATCGGCCCGCCATCATCACGGCGTTGCCCTGCGTGGGCGGACGCACTTGGATGCTCGATCTGGGTGCCAACGTGGACTGCAGCGCCGAGCACCTGTTCCAGTTCGCCGTCATGGGTTCTGAGCTGGTGACGGTGCTTGACGGCATTCCGCGTCCCAAAGTGGGGCTGCTCAACATCGGACAGGAAGAGATCAAGGGCAACGAACAGGTGAAACTGGCGGACCAACTGTTGCGGGGCTCCTCCTTGAACTATGTCGGATACGTGGAGGGTGACGACATCTACCTCAACAACGAGGTGGACATCGTGGTCACCGACGGCTTCGTGGGCAACGTGGCGCTCAAGACCAGCGAAGGTGTGGCGAAGATGATCCGAGGCAACTTGCGCGAGGAGTTCACCCGCAATCCGTTCCGCCGCATGGCGGCCCTCTTGGCGCTGCCTGCACTCAAAGGATTGAGCCGCCGGATCGATCCGCGCCGTTACAACGGAGCCAGCCTTCTCGGTCTACGCGGGGTGGTGGTGAAAAGCCACGGGAGCGCCGATGCATTGGCTTATGAGCACGCCATCGACATCGCCGCCAAGGCGGTCGTCGCCGACGTTTCGAGCCGCATCGAGGATCGCGTGGCCCAGCAGCTTCAACGAAGGGCCATGGCATGACACTCTGGTCCCGCATCGCCGGCACCGGCGGCCATCTGCCGGAGAAGGTGCTCACCAACGAAGATCTGGAACGGATGGTGGACACCTCGGATCAATGGATCCGTGAGCGCACCGGCATCCGCAAACGACATATCGCCGCCGATGGAGAGACCACCTGTGACCTGGCGGAGCCCGCCGCCCGCCGCGCCTTGGAGGCGGCCGGCCTCGAGCCCCGGGATCTGGATCTGATCATCGTCGCCACCACCACGCCGGACAAGATCTTTCCCAGTACCGCCTGCCTGCTGCAACAGCGCTTGGACACCCACGGCTGCGCCGCTTTCGACATCCAGGCGGTTTGCACCGGATTCATCTATGCCCTGGGTGTGGCGGACCAATTCATTCGCACCGGCACTGCCCGGAATGCACTGGTGGTGGGTGCGGAAACCCTCTCCCGCATCGTGGACTGGCGTGACCGCGCCACCTGCATTCTGTTCGGTGATGGTGCCGGTGCCGTGGTGCTCCAGGCCGCCGAGACGCCTGGAATCCTTTCCACCCATTTGCATGCCGACGGCGCTTACGAAGAGTTGCTGCACGTGCCTGGCGGCATCTCCCGAGGGTTCGACGTGCCGGTGGAGACAGGAGATCCCCATTACCTCCACATGAAGGGCAACGAAGTGTTCAAAATGGCGGTCAACACCCTGGGGCGCATCGTGGACGAGACCCTGGCCGCCAATGATCTGAAGAAATCGGACATCGACTGGCTGGTGCCCCACCAGGCCAACATCCGCATCATCCAGGCCACGGCGCGCAAGCTGGGCATGTCCATGGACAAGGTGGTGGTGACGGTGGACGAGCACGGCAACACGTCCGCCGCCTCGGTGCCCCTGGCGCTGGACGTGGCGGTGCGAGACGGGCGCATCCACCGGGGTGAAACCTTGCTGCTCGAGGCCTTCGGCGGGGGGTTCACCTGGGGTTCCATATTGCTCAAATACTGAACCGGACCAAGACCATGAGCCGAACGTTCGCCGTCGTGTTTCCAGGACAGGGTTCCCAATCCCTGGGCATGTCCGACGCCCTCGCCGAAGCGTTTCCGCAAGTGAAAGCATTGTATGAGGAGGCCTCCGACGCCCTCGGCATGGACTTGTGGAAACTGGTCCACGAAGGCCCGAAGGAGGCACTGGACCGTACGGAGAACACGCAACCGGCCATGCTCACTGCGGGGGTCGCGGTTTGGCGGGTGTGGGAGGCGCAAGGCGGTCCGCGTCCGCAAGTGATGGCCGGCCACAGCCTGGGTGAATACAGTGCCTTGGTGGCCGCCGACGCCCTGGCTTTCGCCGACGCGGTGCAGTTGGTGGCCGCCCGCGGTCGTTTCATGCAGGAAGCGGTGCCCGAAGGCAGCGGCGCCATGGCCGCGATTCTTGGACTCGACGATGAAACGGTGCGCGAACTCTGTGCTCGGGCCGCCGAAGGGGAGGTGGTGGAAGCGGTGAACTTCAACGCCCCCGGTCAGGTGGTCATCGCTGGAGGAAAAGCGGCGGTGCAACGGGCCATGACCTTGGCCAAAGAGGCCGGCGCCAAACGGGCCCTGCCGCTGCCGGTGAGTGTTCCCTCGCACTGTTCCCTCATGGCGCCTGCCGCCGAACGGCTGGCCGAACGGCTGGCGGACGTGCCGTTGAGGCCGCCCCGGCCTCCCGTATTGCACAACGTGGACGTGGCGTCCGCCCGAGAGCCCGAAGCGTTGCGCGACAAACTGGTGCGCCAGCTCCACAGCCCCGTACGCTGGGTCGAAACCGTCCAGGCCATGGCCGGGCAAGGGGTGGATGCGGTGATCGAGTGTGGTCCCGGCAAGGTGCTCACCGGGCTGGGACGCCGCATCGACAAGAATCTCACATTCCTGCCGGTTTTCGATCCGGCATCCTTGGAAAAAGCTCTGGAGGAGATCCATGCCTGACAAACGCATCGCCCTGGTCACCGGTGCCAGCCGCGGGATCGGTCGCGCCATTGCCGAGCGGTTGGGCGCGGAAGGTCTCGTCGTGGTTGGCACGGCCACCAGTGACGGCGGTGCCGACGCCATCACCGCTCGCTTCCAGGAAGAGGGCATCGAAGGTGTCGGCATGCGGCTCGACGTAACCGACGACGACTCGGTTGCATCGGTGGTCGATGCCGTCGAAAAGACGTTCGGCCCGGTGAACGTTCTGGTGAACAACGCCGGCATCACCCGAGACAACCTGTTGATGCGCATGAAGCCCGAGGAGTGGCACGCCGTCATCGACACCAACCTCGGCGCCCTCTACCGGCTCTCCAAGGCCTGCATTCGTGGGATGATGAAGGCCCGTTGGGGGCGTATCGTCAACATCGGCTCCGTGGTGGGTGCCGCAGGCAACGCCGGACAAACCAACTATGCCGCGGCCAAGGCGGGATTGGTGGGGTTCACCAAATCGCTGGCCCAAGAGATCGGTGCCCGTGGCATCACCGTCAATGCGGTGGCGCCCGGTTTCATCGACACCGACATGACCCGCGAGCTGCCCGAGGCCCAACGCGAACAATTGTTGGCTGCCATTCCCATGGGCCGGCTCGGACGACCGGAGGAGATCGCCGCCGCCGTGGCTTTCCTGGTCTCCGACGACGCCGCCTACATTACCGGCGCCACGCTGCATGTGAACGGCGGAATGTACATGGCGTGAGCCGGGTTCCTTGTTGGAACCGTGCTGATTTGTGCATAAAATACCCCCCGCGCGGCGTTGGATCGCGCTCAAATCCTGGAGGAAATCAAAGCAATGAGCAGCATAGAAGAACGAGTGAAGAAAATTGTCGCCGAACAACTCGGAGTGAGCGAAGACGAAGTCACGCCGGATGCCTCTTTCATCGACGACTTGGGCGCCGATTCCCTGGACGCCGTGGAGTTGGTGATGGCCCTCGAGGAGGAGTTCGAGTGCGAGATCCCCGATGAGGAAGCCGAAAACATCACCACGCTGCAACAGGCGGTGGACTACATCAACGCCCACACCAGCTGATCCTGGAACCGTGCCAGTCTCCATCTCCCCCTGATCCGAAGCCTCTCTCCGGCCGGACAGGCCGGGAGATGTTCCGGTCGACATCAAAAGAGGGTCTTCCCATATGTCCAAGAGAAGGGTAGTGGTCACCGGCCTGGGCATCGTGTCGCCGGTGGGGCTCGATGTGCCCAGCGCCTGGGAAAGCATCTTGGCCGGCCGCAGTGGCATCCGCCCCATCACGCACATGGACATCGAGCCGTTCAGTGTGCGCTTCGGAGGGCCCATCTACGATTTCGACGTCACTCAATACATTCCGAAAAAGGATGCCCGCAAGATGAATCCCTTCATCCATTACGGCATCGCCGCCGCCCACCAGGCCATTGCGGATGCCGGATTGGAGGTGACGGAGGAGAACGCCCACCGCATCGGCGTGGTGGTCGGTTCGGGCATCGGCGGTATCGGCGGCATCGAGGACAACTACGCCGCCTACCTCAAAGGAGGGCCGCGCAAGATCTCGCCTTTCTTCGTTCCAGCCAACATCATCAACATGGTGGCGGGGCAGATTTCCATCATCAATGGTTTCAAGGGCCCCAACTATTCCATCGTGTCGGCCTGTTCCAGCGCCGCCCACTGCATCGCCGACGGCATGCGGCTGATCCAGTATGGCACTTCGGACGTGGTCATCGCCGGCGGGGCCGAGATGGCCACCACCCCCACCGGGCTGGGCGGCTTTGCCGCGGCCCGAGCGCTTTCCACACGCAACGACGCGCCGGAGAAGGCGAGCCGTCCCTGGGATCGGGACCGGGACGGGTTCGTGCTCAGTGACGGCGCCGGCGTGCTGGTGATCGAGGCGCTGGAACACGCGAAGGCCCGCGGCGCCGAGATCTATTGTGAGCTGGTGGGAGCGGGCATGAACTCGGATGCTTACCATATGACCTCCCCATCCCCCAACGGGGAAGGGGCGGCCGAATGCATGCGCCTCGCCTTGGAGGATGCCGGCCTGAACCCGGAGGACGTGGACTACATCAACGCCCACGGTACCTCCACGCCGGCCGGTGACATCGCCGAAACCATGGCGGTCAAGCGGGCATTCGGCGACCACGCCTACCGCATTCCGGTCAGTTCCACCAAGTCCATGACCGGTCACATGCTGGGAGCGGCCGGCGGGGCCGAGGCGGTCTTCACCGTGTTGGCGCTGCGCGATCAGGTGGCGCCGCCAACCATCAACCTGGACAACCCCGACCCGGAGTGTGACCTGGACTATGTGCCGCACACGGCGCGTGAAATGAAGATGGAGGTGGCGCTGTCCAACTCCTTCGGTTTCGGCGGTACCAACGGCACACTCGCCTTTCGCCTGCTCAAGGATTGACCTTGCTGCGTAGCCTGGTCAATGGAGAGCCGGAGGATCGCCTCTCCCTCGACGACCGGGGACTTCAATTCGGCGATGGTCTTTTCGAAACCCTGGCCGTGGTGGATGGGCGTCCCTGCCTGTGGCAGCGCCACCTGGAACGGCTGGTGCTTGGATGCCGGCGGCTGAGGCTGCCGGCGCCGGACGAAAGACGGCTGTGGGACGAGGCGCGACGACTCATCGGCGATACGTCGACGGCGGTGCTCAAAATTCTGATCACCCGCGGTCCTTCTGAGCGGGGATACCGTGCTCCGGACGAAGTTCGGCCCACCCGCGTCTTGCAACTTTTCCAATGGGCAGGTCCCGGTTCGGAACCGGTGTCCAACCTGGTCGTCTGCCGCCAACGCCTGGGCGGCCATCCTGGACTGGGCGGCATAAAGCATCTCAACCGGCTGGAGCAGGTGCTGGCGCGTTTCGAGTTCGACGAGGGTGAGGGGCTGATGCTGGACGAGGAAGGCTATGCGGTGGAGGCCACGTCGGCCAATCTCTTTCTCCTCCTCGATGGACGTCTCCATACCCCTCTGGTGGACCGATGCGGTGTCGCCGGCGTGGTCCGATCGCTGGTTCTGGACACTGCGCGACGCAAAGGCCATCCTGTGCGGGTTGGCCGCATCCCCATCGAGGACGTGAAAAGAGCCGAGGGACTCTTCCTCACCAGTTCGCTGTTGGGCATCCGTTCGGTGCGTGCGTTCGACGGTGAGGCGCGGAAAGTTCGAATCGATCACCATCCGGTACTGGAGGCGGCGGCGCGCCGCGTGTTCACATTCGATGGCTGACACCAAGAGACGCGCGTGGATGGCCGTTTTGGCGCTCGTCTTGTCGGCGGCGGGCATTGGCGCCTGGATGCTCTGGCAGGAATACAGGACCTTTTTGAGCACGCCTTTGTCGCTTCCGCCGGAAGGTGTCGTGCTGGAGGTGGCGCCGGGTATTTCCGCCTTGACTCTGGGCCGGGAGTTGGAGAGGAAAAGGTGGTTGAAGGGGGGCGGGTTCCTGCGTCTCATGTTGCGTCAACGGCCGGAGCTCGCCGCCATCAAGGCGGGCGAATACCGGCTGGAACCCGGATTGACGCCGGTGACCCTGTTCGAACTGCTGATTTCCGGCCGCACGGTGAGCCACAGCATCACCTTTCCCGAGGGTTGGACCTTTCGTCAGTGGCGCCGCGCCATGGATGACCACCCGGCGCTCCAACACCGTCTGCGCGATCTGAGCGATGCCGAGGTGATGCGGCTGTTGGGACATGAAGGGGAGCATCCCGAAGGGCGTTTCTTTCCCGATACTTACCATTTTCCACGGGGTTTTTCCGATCTGGAACTGCTGAAAAAGGCTTGGCGTCGCATGGAGAGGGAGCTGGAAGCCGCCTGGAAAGGGCGGGACCCGGATCTGCCCCTAAAGACGCCCTATGAATTGCTGATCCTCGCCTCCATCGTGGAAAAAGAGACCGGAGTGCCCGAGGAGCGCGCCCGCATCGCCGGCGTCTTCGTCCGGCGTCTGAAAAAGGGGATGAAGTTACAAACCGATCCCACCGTCATCTATGGCATGGGCGCCCGTTACCAAGGCAACATCCGCAAACGGGATCTGAGGGAGGACACCCCTTACAACACCTACGTGCATGCCGGCCTTCCGCCCACGCCCATCTGCATGCCGGGGCGGGACGCGCTCTTGGCGGCGGCCCATCCCGCACCCGGCCGCAGCCTCTATTTCGTCGCCCGCGGCGACGGCACCCATGAGTTTTCGGACGATCTCGAAGCGCACAACCGCGCGGTGCGCAAGTTTCAGCTCAAACGATGAGACGGGGCGCCTTCATCACACTCGAAGGCATCGAAGGAGCGGGCAAGAGCACCGCCATGACCTTGGTCGCAAAGCGGTTGGCCGATGCAGGCCATCCCCCCCTCGAAACCCGGGAACCCGGGGGCACCCCCTTGGGCGAGGCGTTGCGTGAACTGCTCCTGGGCCATCGTCACGACGGGATGGACGATGAGACGGAGTTGCTGCTCATGTTCGCCGCTCGCAACGAACATCTGGTCCGTCGCATCCGTCCCGCTCTGGCGTCGGGGCGCTGGGTGTTGTGCGACCGGTTCACCGACGCCACTTATGCATACCAGGGGGGTGGACGGGGACTGCCGACCGATCGCATCGCCGCTCTGGAGAGATGGGTGCAAAAGGGGCTTCGGCCCGACCTCACCTTGTTGTTGGACCTGCCTCCCGAGGTGGGGTTGGCACGAGCCGCCCGTCGGTCGACGCCGGACCGGATCGAAAAAGAGGCGCTGGCTTTTTTCGAACGGGTACGACGGGCCTACCTGGAGCGCGCGGCGGCCGAACCGGCGCGCATCCGCGTCATCGACGCCGATCAATCGTTGTCCCGTGTTCAGTCCCAGGTGGCTGAAATCCTCGAGGCTTTCCTCGAAACATGGAGCGAAGCAGGATGAATCCTGTCGAGCCATCAGAGAAGAACGGGGAAGGGCCCGCCCTCCAGGTGCCGCTGCCTTGGCAGGAGTCCGCCTGGCGGCAACTGGCCCGGGCCCGTCGTGAAGGACGGCTGCCCCATGCCTTGCTGGCGTTCGGACCCAAGGGGCTGGGCAAAGGGGCTTTCGCGGAGACCCTGGCCCGGGCGCTGCTCTGCGCCGAGCCTTTGGATTCCGGCCACGCTTGCGGCCGCTGCCGCGATTGTCGGCTGTCGGCGGCCGGCACCCATCCCGACCTGCACCGTCTCACCCCCGAGACCGAAGGCGGTGTGTTGTCCATAGATGCCATCCGCGAATCGCGGGAGAAAACCATCCTGGCGGTGGGCGAGGGTCGTCGGCGGGTCTTTCTCATCTTTCCCGCGGAGGCCATGACCACAGCGGCCGCCAATGCCCTGTTGAAGACGCTGGAGGAACCGCCGCCCGGCATCCACATGCTCTTGGTGAGCCACCAACCCGAAAGACTGCCCGTCACCATCCGCAGCCGATGTAATCTTCTTCCATTTCGCCCTCCGCCCGAGGGCATGGCGCTGCGGTGGTTGCAGGCGCAGGGCATCCCTGCGGAACGGGCGCAAGTCGCGCTGAGGCTGGCCGGCGGAGGTCCTCTCGGAGCGTTGGCGCGGATCGAATCGGGCGAGGCGGAGGCGGCGGCCCGCAGGCTGACGCAATTGGTTGCCTTGGTGCGCGGCGAAGCCGCGCCCTGGACGGTGGCGGAACAGTGGCTCGGCGAGCGTGCGCTGGCGGATCTGCTCGCTGAGCTGACGATCTGGCTCCATCTGCTGTTGCGCCGAATCCATGGTGGAAAGCTGTCCGATCCGCTGCCGGATATTGTGATACAACCTGCGAATTTGCATGAATTTCTTGACAAATTGTTCGAATCTCTAAGAAGATTGCCCCACAATCCCAACCCCCAGCTGACCCTGGAGGCACTGCTCGTGGAGTGGTGCCGAATTGCAAGAAGCCGATAGCCATGGCCCTGCCCGGTTTTCAACAAGGCATCATGAACCTCACGATCAAGGACAAGAAGACCTTGTATCGTGCTTACATGCCTTTCGTGGAAAACGGTGGTCTTTTCATTCCCACGCTCAAGAAGTACGAGTTGGGAGACGACGTCTTCATCTTGCTGAGCCTGCTCGACGAGAAGGAGAAGCTGCCGTTCGCCGGGAAAGTGATCTGGATCACGCCGGTGGGTGCCATGGGCAACCGCACGGCGGGCATCGGCGTCCAATTCGATCCCCAGGACGAAGGGGCCACCCGGCGCAAGATCGAGCTCCACCTGGCCGGCATGCTGGAGCTCGACGATCCCACCGACACCATGTGACCGGCGCCCGGCCGGATCCGATCGATTCCGACGAGGAGATCTTCATGCTCGTGGACTCCCACTGCCACCTGGATCGGGTGGATCTGTCACCTTACGACCAGAGTTTCGAGCGCTTCATGGCAAGGACCTTGGCCGAAGGCGTGGGTCACATGCTGTGCGTGGCCATCGACCTGGAGAGTCTGCCCGCCATGGTGGAACAGGTGGCGCCCTGGCCCGAAGTCTCCGTGTCGGCCGGTGTCCACCCGAACGACAAGGATCGCGAGGAGCCGACGGTGGAACGGCTGGTGGCGTTGGCGCGCCATCCACGTAACGTGGCCATCGGCGAAACCGGCCTGGACTATTTCCGCAGCGAGGGTGATCTCGAGTGGCAGCGCCGGCGCTTCAGGATTCACATCCAGGCGGCCCTGGAAGCCGGCAAGCCCCTCATCGTCCATACCCGCGCGGCACGCGAAGACACCCTTTCCATTCTCGAAGAGGAAAACGCCCGTGATGCCGGCGGCGTGATGCACTGTTTCACCGAGGACTGGGAGACGGCCCGTCGCGCCCTGGACCTTGGGTTCTACATCTCCTTTTCGGGCATCGTCACCTTCCGTAACGCGGAACCTCTACGGGAAGTGGCACGCAAGGTGCCCCTGGATCGGTTGCTGGTGGAGACCGACTCTCCCTATCTGGCGCCCGTCCCCCACCGTGGAAAACCGAACGAACCGCGCCACGTTCGGCGGGTGGTGGAAACGCTGGCCCAAGTGCGGAGCATGGATGTGGAGGCGCTCGTCGAGCGCACCGGTGAAAACTTCTTCAATCTGTTTTCGGCGGCACGTAACCATCGGGAATGAGCACCGTCGGTCGGCGCTGCCGCTCGTCCTTGAAAGGAAAGTCTTTGTTGTAGTGCAGGCCACGGCTCTCGCGGCGGCGGATGGCGGACTGGATGATGAGCTCCGCCACGTCGGCCAGGTTGCGCAACTCCAGGAGGTCGTTGCTGATGCGGAAATTGCCGTAATACTCGCGGATCTCGTGCTGCAGCAGGTTGATACGCCGCTGGGCTCGGGCCAGCCGTTTGTTGCTGCGCACGATGCCCATGTAGTCCCACATGAAACGACGCAGCTCGTCCCAGTTGTGAGAGACCACCACCTCCTCGTCCGAGTCGGTGACCCGGCTTTCGTCCCAGGCTGGCAGCGCAGGCGACTCGGGCGCCGGCCGTTGCAGTTGTTTCGCCATGTCCTCAGCCGCCAGCTCCGCGAAGACCAGACACTCAAGGAGCGAATTGCTGGCCATTCGGTTGGCGCCGTGAAGCCCCGTGTAGGCCGTTTCACCCACCGCATATAGGTTTTCGATGTCGGTCCGCGCCCTCGAGTCGGTCATCACGCCGCCGCAGGTGTAGTGGGCCGCGGGCACGACGGGAATGGGTTCGCGCGTGATGTCGATGCCCAGCTCCAGGCAGCGGCGATAAATGGTGGGAAAGTGGGACTTGATGAACTCGGCGTCCCGGTGGCTGATGTCGAGATAGACGCAGTCGATGCCCAGCCGCTTCATCTCCGCGTCGATGGCGCGCGCCACGATATCCCGAGGTGCCAGTTCGGCGCGCTCGTCGTAACGCGGCATGAAGCGGGTGCCGTCGGGCAGCAGCAGCCGGCCTCCCTCGCCGCGCACCGCCTCGGAGATGAGAAAGGATTTGGCTTCGGGATGGTAGAGGCAGGTGGGGTGGAACTGGATGAACTCCATGTTCGCGACCCTGCAGCCGGCGCGCCATCCCATGGCGATGCCGTCGCCCGTGGCCACGTCCGGATTGCTGGTATAAAGGTAAGCCTTGTTGGCACCGCCGGTGGCGAGCACGGTGAAACGGGCACCCAGGGTCCGCACCTGGTTCGCTTTCAGGTCCAGAAGATAGGCGCCCAGGCACCGGCGGGGCCGGCTGCCGTCGCCGCGGGGCGTGCAAACGAGGTCCACGGCGATGTGGTACTCGAACAGGTCGATGTGAGGATTGTTGCGCGCCTGCTTCTCCAGGCTCAGTTCCACCACTTTGCCGGTGGCGTCCGCGGCATGAACGACCCGGCGATGGCTGTGGCCCCCTTCGCGGGTGAGGTGGTAGCCCGATGAGCCGGTGGGTGGTGTGGCGGTGAACTCCACACCCTGCGAAAGCAGCCATCGGATGTTTTCCGGGCCGCGTTCGACCACCATCTTCACCACGGTTTCGTCGCACAAGCCGTCGCCGGCGCGGAGCGTGTCTTGGATGTGGGATTCGAGAGAATCGGCCTCGTCCAGCACGGCGGAGATCCCTCCCTGGGCGTAGTAGGTGCTCCCCTCTTTCAATTCGCGTTTGGAGACCACGGCGATGCGGGTGCCTTCGGGCAGGCGCAAAGCGAGACTCAGGCCGGCCGCGCCGCTGCCGATGACGAGCACATCATAGAATGCATTTTTTGACATAATAGCCGCCACTTGGGATGGGCCGGTCCGCCGCGCCGGCCGGTCAGCGCAAAGTATTCATGAAACAGAACTTTATAACAATACGCGTGTCACACTGGCATGGAGTGGAGGCGAAGGCCGCACTCCCCGGGGTAGGGCCATGAGCAACGACGCCCAGGCCGACCTCGAGCTGGTGGAGCGGGTCAAACGCGGCGACAAGAAGGCTTTCGATCTGTTGGTGCTCAAATACCAGCAGAAGGTGGCCAATCTGATCGCCCGCTATGTCAAGGACAGCAGCGAGGTCTTCGATGTGACTCAGGAGGCGTTCATCAAGGCCTACAGGGCCTTGCCCAAGTTTCGCGGGGACAGCGCCTTCTACACCTGGCTCTACCGGATCGCCATCAACACCGCCAAGAACCATCTGGCGGCCAAAGGGCGCCGACCGCCGGCGGACGACGTGGAAGCGGTGACGGCGGAGCAGTTGGACGCGGGCGAGCGGTTGCGTGACGTGGACACCCCTGAAGGGCTGCTGCTCAAGGACGAGATCGCGCGCACCATCCGCCAGGCGGTGGAGGAGCTGCCCGAGGATCTGCGCACCGCCATCACCCTGCGCGAGATGGAAGGCATGAGTTATGATGAGATCGCCCAGGCTATGGATTGTCCCATCGGCACTGTGCGGTCACGCATCTTCCGGGCCCGTGAGGCCATCGACAAGAAGCTGAAACCCCTGCTGGAGTGAGCGAGCGCTGACCATGAAACGAGAGGAACTGGACGAGCTGTCCGCCGTCATCGACAACGAGGCGGGCCATGAGGTGATGATCCGGGTGAGCCGGCGCATCAGCCGGGACGAGGAGTTGCGCAATACGCTCGTTCGTTACCAGATGATCGGCGATTGCCTTCGTGGGGAGACGGTGAATCCCGCCGCCATGGATGTGGTGGCGGCGGTCAGCCGCCGTCTGGAAAAGGAACCCACGGTGCTGGCGCCTCCACCGCGGAGCAACCGCAGCCGATGGCTGCAACCGGTGGCTGGCGCCGCCATCGCCGCGTCGGTGGCGGCGGTGGTGGTGATGTGGGCGCCGCGGTTCATCTCACCGCAACACCAAGAGCGCTCCGGGTCCGAATTTCGCGTGGTGGCGGAGCCGGCGCCGGCATGGACTCCCGCGCCGGCCTTGGTCTCCCACGAAGAGATGCATTGGAAGACGGTGGAAGAGCCGGACGAGGCGCGTCTGGATCGGTATCTGGAACAGCACAGCCGCTATGCCGGACAGAATGTGCTTCAAGGCATGATTCCCTTCACCACCCTGGTCAGCTATGACGGCACCCCCGGTGTTCAGGGCCGGTAACGCGCTGTGGTTGGGCCTGTTGTGGGGCCTCGTCTTCTCTTCCGTACCGGCTGCGGAGACCGATGGGCGTTCGCCGGACCATTGGCTGGCGAGGATGAACCATTCGGTCTCCCATCTCTCTTTCGAAGGCAATTTCGTCTACCTCAGTGGCCGTATTCTAGAAGCCATGCGGCTGCGCCATTTCATTGTGGACGGCCGTCCACGCGAGTCCCTGTTCTCGCTCACCGGCCAGCCGAGGGAGATCATCCGGGACGCCGACCGGCTGACCATCATCACCTGGGTGGATGGAAAACCCCACAGGGTGAGCCACCCTTCGAGTGGGCGCCTCTCTCCGCTCAAACCCTTGCAGGCCGAGGACCTCAAGCGCCACTACCGCCTGGTGATGGGCAAGAACGCGCGTATCGCCGGCCGTTCCGGCGTGGTGGTGGCGCTGGTGCCACGGGACGACCTGAGATACGGCTATCGGCTCACGCTGGACGAGGAGAGTGCGTTGCCGTTGGACCTGACGGTGATGGATGGTAACGGGGAGCTGGTATCGCGCATCATGTTCACTCAGCTCCACATCCACGACCACGATCCCGAATACCCGGCGCCGGATATGGATCGGCCGCCGGTGGCCCAGACGACCGCCCAGGCCGTCGCAGTGGAAAAAAGTGGCTCCGAAGCCTCCCAGTGGCGCTTCCGGGCGCTGCCCACGGGGTTTCGCTTGATGAGCCGCCAGTACCATCCCGAAGGACGACAGGAGCACTTCGTCTTCAGCGACGGCCTGGCCACCATTTCCCTCTATATCGAACCCCTGGCCGAAGGAGACCGCCCCTTCGATGGTGAAACCAGCCTGGGTTCGGTCAACGCCTTCGGTCGCTCGCTCGGGCGCCATCAACTCACGGTGGTGGGAGAAGTGCCCCACAAAACCCTGCGCCTTCTGGCCGACGCCGTGGAGCGCCGTCGTCCTTGACCATGTTGGAAGAAGAAGCCATCGTCATCCGATTGCAAGGCGGCCTGGCCGAAGTGGAGGCCATGCCCCGTGCCGCTTGCGGAGGATGTGCCGCCCGCAAGGGATGCGGAACCTCTCTGGTGGCCGGGATGTTCCCGCAGCGGAAACGACGGTTTCTGGCCGGGAACGGCGCCGGGGCCCGTCCGGGCGATCGCGTGGTGGTGGGATTGGAAGCGCGTGCATTGCAGCGCGCCGCCATGCGCCTCTATCTGGTACCACTCGTGGGTCTCATCGGTGGCGCGCTGGTCGGACGTGCATTGACGGGCCTGCCCGCCGTTGCGGACGGCGAGTGGTTCAGTGTGCTGCTGGGAGCGTTTGGCCTGGGGCTGGCCATCAAACTGGCCGGACGGCTGGGCGGACAACCGCAGGCCGAGGTGCTGCGCGTCATCCAACCCGCCGTAGTGCTTGGGCACCCGGAGGTCTCGGCGTGAAAAAAACGGTATGGGGTCTGGTCCTGTGGCTGTGGACGTTCGGCGCGGCCATGGCGCACGACCTGCCCGATTTCACCCGACTGGTTAAAGAGAATGTCCCGGCGGTGGTGAACATCAGCACCATCTACCGGGAATCTTCGACGCTGGAGCGCTATCACCTGCCTGAAGGGTTCAAGCTGCCGGAGGAGGGGCCGCTGGCCGATCTGCTGCGCCGCTTTCTCGATGAGCAGGCGCCGGAAGAGAACTCCTTGGGGTCGGGCTTCATTCTCACCACCGACGGTTACATCCTCACCAACCACCACGTGGTGGATGAGGCCGACCGCATCCTGGTGCGGCTGCACAACCGAGACACCTATGAAGCACAGGTGGTGGGCTCGGACCCGGCCACCGACATCGCATTGCTCAAAGTGACGCCGCGCGAACCTCTACCCACGGTCAAGATCGGCGACAGCAGTGCGCTCGAGATCGGCGCCTGGGTGCTGGCCATCGGTTCGCCGTTCGGCTTCGAGGCCTCCGTGACCGCCGGCATCGTCAGCGCCAAGGGGCGCAGCCTGCCGTCGGAGAACTACGTGCCTTACATCCAAACCGACGTGGCCATCAATCCGGGAAACTCAGGCGGCCCCCTGTTCAACCTGGATGGGGAGGTGGTCGGTATCAACTCGCAGATCTTCAGCCGATCCGGCGGGTTCATGGGGCTCTCTTTCGCGGTGCCCATCGACCTGGCCATGAACGTGGTGCGCCAGTTGATGGAGGAAGGCCGGGTGCGGCGCGGTTATCTCGGGGTGCTGATCCAGGACCTCGACCAGCCCTTGGCCCGGGCTTTCGGACTGGAACATCCCCACGGCGCCTTGGTCTCCCACGTCCTGTCCGGCTCACCCGCGGACGAGGCAGGGCTTGAAGTAGGAGACGTCATTGTCAGCTTCAACGGCACTCCCATAAGGGCATCCAGCGAGCTGCCGCCTCTAGTGGGGACCAGCGCGGTGGGTGAGACCGCGGATCTGGAGGTTCGGCGCAAAGGACGGCGGGTGCGGCTGCAGGTGCGCATCG
>Ga0256914_1001055_pt1 | contig 26272 bp, 23 predicted proteins | sample HulkmetaG_FD_191571 | JGI IMG/M metagenome (GOLD analysis project Ga0256914, IMG submission 191571) | Hydrothermal chimney microbial communities from Main Endeavour vent field at the Juan de Fuca Ridge, Pacific Ocean - Hulk | ecosystem: Environmental > Aquatic > Marine > Hydrothermal vents ... | reverse complement strand
AGACCGCCCCCGCGGTGTTGCTCCGTCCCTTGTTGGGTGCCCTTGGGGCCTCCCGCGCCCCGCTTCCTACAAACCTCGAATGTTCAGCGCTCAGCCCGTGTTCTTCAGCCCCGCGGCAATGCCAATGATGCTCAAGCGCAGCGCGTTGAGCAGTTCTTCGCGCTGGGGTGCGTCAGGGGGCAAGCGCCGATAGCGCCGCAACAGTCCGACCTGAATCAGACTGAGGGGATCGACGTAGGGGTTGCGCAGGCGAATGGCTTGCTGGAGCCAGGGTTCGTTGTCCAACAGGGCGCGCTGGCCCGTAATGCGCAGAATGGCGGACCGCGCCCGCTGATACTCGTCGACGATGTAGCCGAACACCCGTTCCCGGGCCTGCGCATCTTCCACCAAAGCCGCATAGCGCCGCGCGATGGCCCAATCGGCTTTGGCCATGGCCATTTGCGCGTTGTCGATCATGGCTTGGAAGAAGCGCCATTCCCGATACATGCGCGCCAGGGCCTCGGCGTAAGGCTTGCCGCGGGCCAACCAACGGTGCAGCGCGGTGCCCAAACCATACCACCCCGGCAGGGTGTGCCGGCTTTGCATCCACGCGAACACCCACGGGATGGCCCGCAAATCTTCGATGCTGCGGCCGGGTTTGCGCCGCGCGGGGCGAGAGCCAATGGTGAGTTCGCCAATGACATCGATGGGCGTGGCTTGGTAGAAGTAGGTGAGGAACTCCGGCGTCTCGTACACCAGCCGACGATAGGTCTGATAGCCGACTTCGGCCAAAGTGTCCATGGCTGCGCGCCACTCGGGCGCCTCGGTCCGGGGGTGCAGCCCGGCCGCGACCTGCAACACCGCGCCCAAGACTTGTTCCATATAACGCAGCGCGATGGCCGGGTGACCGAAACGGTCTGCGATGACCTCGCCCTGCTCGGTAAGACGGATGGCCCCCTGCAGCGCGGCTGGGGGTAAGCCCAAAATGGCCCGATGCGTGGGTCCGCCCCCACGGCCCACCGCGCCCCCACGACCGTGAAAGAGGATCAGTTCGACCCCTTGGGCCTGGGCCTCCGCGGCCAAACGCTGCTGTGCGCGATAGAGGGCCCAGTTGGCCATGACATACCCGCCGTCCTTGGTGCTGTCTGAATAGCCCAACTGCACCACCTGCCGATGCCGACGCTGGGCCAAATGCTGGCGGTAAGCCGGGTTGGCGTACAGTTGCCGCATGATATCAGCCGCGGCGTGCAAATCCCCAATGGTTTCGAACAACGGCGCGATGCCCATGCTGCGGCCTTCCTCGGCCGCGTCAACGCCGGTCAGGCGCATCAGCCACAGCACCTCGAGCACGTCACTGGGCGCCTCGGTCATGCTGATGAGGTAAACCCCCAAGGCGTGGGGATCGTTGTGCAGCACATCCCGCAGCAGCGTGAGCAGCAGCAACATCTCCCGGGTCGTGTCGCTCAGGGGCACAGGGTCGTACGTCGGCATTTGGCCATCCAACAACGACCGCGTGAGCCAGCGGACTTTTTCGTCTTCGGGCAAGCGGCTATACCCAGAGACCCAGCCGGCCTGCTCCAAGATTTCCTCGATCATGGTCTGGTGGACGTGGCTGTGCTGGCGGATGTCCAGTTGCGCGGTGAACAAGCCAAACGTGCTCACTTGCTGGCGCACGGGCTCGACCAGGGCCTCGGCCACGACCTCGGCCCCTTGCCGCCGCAACTCATCCTCCAAGCGCGTCAAGTCGCGGGCCAATTCATCCCCCGAGGCGTAATAGAAGCGCGGCTGGAACACCAACTCGCGGCGAAAGCGTTCTGCGATTTCAGGGAAGACATCGCCCAGCCGATGCAAGAGCAGCGCGACCAAGTGCCGCAGTGGCTCGTCGGGGAAGCGGGCGTGCAGTTCCCGGGCGACCAGGGGCTGTTGTTGGCGCAGTTCCAGCAGCCAACGGCGGGTGTCGGGCGACAGTGGCCGCCGCCGGGATGACACGCTGAGGTGCGACAACAGCCGCCGCAGGCCTTGCACCAGGCGATCCCGCGCCAGGCCCCGATGCATGCGCAACGCGCGCAATGTCACCTCGGGCGTCACATAGGGGTTGCCGTCCCGGTCGCCGCCGATCCAAGAGCCAAAACGCACCAAAGGCCCCCAACGGAATTCGTGACCAGGGTAGGCTTGGCGTAACGCGCGGCGCAAGGCGCGGTGCACCTGCGGCACGGTATCGAACAGCACTTGGTCGAAATACCACAGCCCTTGGTGCACTTCGTCCAACACTGTGGGACGCCGTAAACGCACCTCATTGGTCTGCCACAGCAACGTCACCCAAGCGCGCAACTCGGTGAGCAAGGCCTCCCGCTCGCGCGGAAGCAAACGCCGGGTTTCCAGTTGGTCCAAAATGCGCGCGATATGTCGCAGTTTGTACAAAACAGAACGGCGTTTGGGTTCGGTGGGATGAGCGGTCAGCACGAACTCGACCCGAATCCGCGCCAGCACCTGCTGTACCTGTGCGGGGGTGAAGCCCGCGGCGCGCAGTTGGTGCACAGCCTCGGCCAGGGAATCGCGCAAAGGTTGACCGCGCTGGGCGGCCTCACGGGCGCGCAGCACGCGCACCCGGTGCTGCTCCTCGGCCAGATTGACCAGGTGAAAGTACGTCGTAAAGGCCTTGAGGATGGGCCAGACGTGCGCATCGTCCAAGGTTTCGCAGTGTCGGCTCAGGCGTTCGAACGCGGCCTCGTCGCCTGTGGCACGCCACTGCTTGGCCGCAAGCCGAATGGCCTCTTCTTGCTCGAACACGGCCTGCCCTTCCTGCTGGCGCAGAATTTCGCCCAAGATGTTGCCTAACAAACGCACATCCCTGCGCAGCGGGTCTCGCTTCATCGCCGGCCTCCTGCCTCAGGACGGGGTGGACATCGCGCGCCACGCACGGCCAAACCGCGCCCCACGCCAACAGCCCCCGCGCGGGCAAAGGCGCGGCCACGATGTCGTACCTCTACTGTACCAGAGAAAACCGTTTTTTGATAAAGCGATTGTGCCGCGCGCCAAACCCAAGGCACGCGGTCGCGGCCGCGCGCGGCGGTCACGGCCCTGCGCGGCTGCGCGCGGAACAAAAAACGCGCCCGGCTTTGGCCAGGCGCGTGGGGACGCGATCACAGGGGCGCTGGCTGCGTCGTCAGGCCGCGCGAATGACCTCCATCCCACCCATGTAGGGGCGCAGCACCTCGGGCACTACCACACTGCCGTCGGGCTGTTGGTAAGTCTCCAAAATGGCAATGACCGTGCGCGGCAAACCCAAGCCCGAGCCGTTCAATGTGTGTACAAAGCGGGTACGACCGCCGCCTTTGGGGCGATAACGAATGTTTGCCCGCCGGGCCTGGAAATCGCCCACATTGGACAGGGACGAGACTTCCAGCCATTCGCCGCTGCCCGGCGCCCACACTTCGATGTCATAAGTCTTGCGGGCCGCGAACCCCAAGTCCCCGGTGCACAGTTGCACCACCCGATACGTCAAGCCCAACAAACGCAGCGTTTCTTCCGCGTCGGCCACCATCTTCTCCAGTTCTTCATCCGATGTCTCGGGCACCACGAACTTGTACATCTCCACCTTATCGAACTGATGCCCGCGCTTGATGCCCCGCACATCTTTGCCCGCGCTCATTTTCTCACGGCGGAAGCACGGCGTGTAGGCCGTGTAATACAAGGGCAGGTCCTCTTCGCGCAGAATTTCGTCCATGTGCAGGCCGGTCAAGGGGACTTCTGCGGTGGGCACCCACCAAAAATCTTCTTCCGCGTCGTGGTACAGGTTGTCGCGGAATTTGGGCAACTGCCCCGACGCGAACACCACCCGTTCGCGCACCATGAAAGGCGGGTAATGCTCCAAATAGCCCTGCCGAATGTGCAGATCCAGCATCCACTGAATGAGGGCCCGCTGCAGCCGCGCGCCTGCACCCCGCAAGACGTAGAACCGCGACCCGCTGAGTTTGACGCCGCGATCGAAGTCGATGATGCCCAACTCGGGGCCTAAATCCCAGTGGGGTTTGGGCGCAAAGTCGAATTGGGGAATCTCCCCCACCGTACGGAGCACCACGTTGTCCTTCTCGCTCTCGCCCACGGGCACATCGTCGGCGGGCAAGTTGGGCAGCCACGCCAACGCGGTGTGCAATTCGTCTTCGACCGCGCGCAACCGCTGTTCCAGGGCTTTGAGGCGATCGCCCAGCGCGCGCATGGCCGTGATCTTGGCTTCTCGTTCCGCGGGGTCGCGCAAGCGGGCGATCTCTTTGGATACGCGATTCCGCTCGGCCCGCAAGGCTTCCACTTGCTGCAACAATTCTCGGCGTTGCGCATCCAAGGCCAGCACCCGATCGACAGCCGCGGGGTCGTCGCCGCGTTTGCGCAGGCCCTCTTTGACGCGCTCGGGTTCGCGGCGAATGAGGTTGAGATCCAGCATGAGGAACTCCTCCTGAGGTGGGGTGCGTCACCGCTGGCGCACAAAGTTCATGATGACCACGTTGCGCTGGCAATCGTCGTAGGTGTCGAAAAAGTAGGGGTCAGACAGGGCGTAACCGTTGATGTCGAGCAATTGCACGAACACGGCTTGCGACGAAGCCACAGCCGAAGATGCGAGTTGCGCCTCATAACCCGCGGGGCCAAATTGGGGAGCCAGGCCCACGACCGCGAGTTGATCAATGGGTTGGCCGTTGAGCAGCCCGCGCACCAACACGAACAGCGGCGGGTCCGTCGCCACCGGCGCGCCATCGGCCTCCAACACTTGGCCGCCCACGCTCAGCCAATTGCATCCGGCCTCAGGGTGGAACACCTGGCTGCTCTGGTAGGCCGGATTGCCGGCTTGCAAGACAAAGAAAGGCAACGGCGTGGCCGTAGGGCCCGCGGCCACGGTTGCGCTGGCAGTTGCCGGCAACGGGGTCGGCGTCACCGTGGGTGGAATGGTGGCCGTAGGCGTTTGGGTGGGCGTGAATGTGGGCGTCACCGTGGGCGTGTCCGTGGCGGTAGGGGTCCAAGTCGGGGGCAGAGTCGGGTAGGGCGGCGGGGTGGGCGTGGGCGGCAGCATCACCGTGGGCGGCAGTGTGGGCGGTGGGAGGGGGTTAATGGCCGCGTAAGGGTTCAACAACAGCACCGTGCACCCGCCCATGGTGCACAACGTGCCCAGCAGAAACAGCACGCCCAAGATCCAAAAGAGCGCGTGCTTGTTGTCACGCCGCGCAGAACGGGAAGAGGAACGCTTGGCCATGCACTGCACCTCCGGTAAAGGCCCCTTTCGGCCTACGGCTCGGCCAACGGCGGTTCTTGCGGGGTCACCAACACTTCAATGCGGGCCGCAGCCCGACGCTGGGCCAAAAAATCTTCCACCGCACGGGCGCGCAGCACATCCAACGCCCAAGGCGCATAAGGCCGCTCAGATGCCCGATCTTCGACGAACACGATGTAGAACCCGCGGTCGGTGGTCACAATATCGCTGTACTGTCCGGGCTCCAGCGCGAAGGCCGCCTCCTCCACCTCGGGCACCCACAACACGCCCCGAGGGAACCAGCCCAAATCGCCTTGACCACCGGGATGATATTGTCGCGCCAGCACCCGGAACTCGTTTCCGGCTTGCAGATATTGTAACACGGCCTCGGCTTCGGCTCGGGTGGGGACCTGGATGGCGCGGGCTTTGACCTGGGGGCCGTGGGTTGGCACTTGGGCTACAACCGCGGCCTGCACGCGCGCGGCGGCCATATCGAGGGCCAAGGCCCGACGAAAGGCCTCGGGCGTATAGCCCAGCGCGTCCAAGTATGCCTCCCACGGTTCCGGGCCGCCGCGCGCGGCCACCAGCGCGTCCCAACGCGCTTGCACCTCGTCGTCGCTGGGGAACAAGCCCTGTTCGCGCGCGGCCTGAGCCCACAACAGGCGTTCCACCAGCACATCCAGCGCTTGCGGCCCGGCCTCCGCGGGCGACAGGTCGAGGCCCAGGGTCTCGGCCGCGGCCAACGCGCGGCGGGTTTCCGCGACCCACTCGGCCACCAAAATCCCCTCGTCGTTCACCCGCGCGGCCAGGGGCAAAGGCGTGGGCGAAGGGGTCACCGTGGCCGTGGGCGGTGGGGCCGGCGTCAAAGTGCGAATACGCGGCCGCGCGGGCGTTGGCGTGGGCCCGGCCGCGCGGCCGCTGCACGCGCTCAACCATACGAGCAAGCCCAGGCTCGCCCCCAGCACCCACGCGCGCCAAGCGCGGTCTGCTCGCGGCACCTCATTCCTCCACCTTGGGCCGGGCGGTCAGCGTCACCGGAATCTCCAGGCGTTCGCTACCGCGCAGCACCGTCAACGTAACCGTATCGCCAGGCTTGGTCTTGGTGGTCAAATAGCGAATCAAATCGCCAAAGTGCCGCACCGGCTGGCCGTCGATGGCCACGATCAGGTCGCCGCCCGGGGGCACTTCGTGGGGGTTGTCCACGGGTTTGGCCCCGCGCAAGCCCGCCTTGTCCGCGGGGCTGTCGGGCACCACTTCGACCACATAAACGCCCGTGCTCTGGGGCAGGTTCAGCCGCTCGATGGCCTTGAGGGGCAAGTCATCCACGGCCGCGATGCCCAGGAAGGGATATTCGTACGAACCTTCGGCAATGAGCACAGGCACCACCTGCCGAATCAAATTGCTCGACACCGCGAACCCAATGCCCGCGTTGGTTGGTTCCCCCAACACCGTGGCGCTGGACGTGCGGATGGACTGGTTGATGCCCACCACTTCTCCGCGCAAGTTGAGCAAGGGACCGCCCGAATTGCCGGGGTTGATGGCCGCGTCGGTCTGGATGACATCGCCCATGGCGAAGTAGCCGCCTTGCGAAGAGGCCTGCAGCGAACGCAGGCTGCGCCCCAGCGCGGAGACGATGCCCCAGGTCATGGTTTGGTCCAACCCAAAGGGGTTGCCGATCGCGACCACGATCTGCCCCACCTGGAGTTCGTCCGAGTTGCCCAACGGCAGAGGATGCAGTTTCTCGGGCGGCACATCCACCCGAACGACGGCCAGGTCACCGCCGGGGTCGGTGCCCACGACGTCGGCCCAGGCTTTGGTGCCATCGGCAAAAGTGACCTCGACTTGGTCCGCGTTTTGGACCACGTGGAAGTTGGTCACGATGTGCCCTTGTTTGTCATACACAAAGCCCGAGCCCTGACCATCGGGGAAGTCGCCTTGACTGTCGGGGCCGTAGACCCGAATAGAAACCACGCCCGGCGTTGCCTCACGGTACAGGCGCGCCAGGGTCGCCTCTAAATCGCTGGCCGTCATGGACGGGGCCGACAACGGTGCGGCCACGGCCGGTTCAGCCGTCTGGGGAGTCGCGGAGGGCATGGCATCCAGCACCGGGGGCTCGGCCTCACCGAGCGCGGCCAAGGGGCCGAACATCGCCCCCGACAGACGGCAACCGGCCACGAACAGCGCCAACAACACCCCTCCAACCCACCACCAACGCAACGACTTACGGTTCATTTTGGCCTCCTACACAGCCCATCCACCATGGCGACGCGCGCCTGGTGGGGGAATTGCCCTCCGGTCAGGCCGAGGCGCCACGCAAGCGGGCCAACTCTTGGAACAACTCCCGTTCACGCGCGGACAAATTCTTGGGAACTTGCACCTTGGCCCGCACATACAAATCGCCATGCTGCTGCGGATTGCGCAGTTTGGGCATGCCCCGGCCGCGCAAGCGGAACGTCTGCCCGCACTGCGTTCCCGGGGGGATCTTGAGGTAAACTTCACCGGTCAGGGTCGGCACTTTGACCTCGCCGCCCAGCACCGCGGTGTACAGGTCCACCGGAACTTCGGTGTAGAGGTCATCGCCTTGGCGTTCGAAGCGCGGGTCGGGCGCGACCTGCACCACCAAGTACAAGTCCGCGAAGTCGCCGTTTTCGAGGGGCAGCGCGCGGCGCAGGCGCACTTTGGTGCCCGTGCGCGCGCCCGGCGGGATCTTCACTTCTAAGCGCCGGCCGTTGACCTCCAGATGCCGGGTGGTGCCGTGGTAGGCCTCGTGCAGGCTGATGGTAATGGGATGCTCATAACGGGGCGGCTCGGAGGTGCGGGCGCGCCCTCGTCGCGTGGCCTGCTGTGCCGTAGGGCCGACATCATACGCGGGGCCTCCCGCGCCACCAAAGCCGAACAGGGTGCGGAAGAAGTCAGAAAAACCACCCACGCCGCCCAGCAAATCGTCCAGGTCGCGGAACTCTACCCGCACGCCGCCTGGGCCAGCGCCGGCAAACTGGCTCCAATCAAAACCGCCTGGCGCGCCTCCCATGCGCTGCCAGCGCTCATATTGCTGGCGCATTTGATCGTATTTGGCCCGCTTCTCCGGGTCGCTCAAGACTTGGTACGCTTCGTTGATCTCTTTGAACTTCTCTTCGGCGGCTTTGTCCCCGGGGTTGCGGTCGGGGTGATATTGCAGCGCCAACTTGCGATAGGCGCGTTTAATTTCCTCGGCCGTGGCATCGGGTTCCAGCCCCAAGATCTTGTAGTAATCTTTGAACTCCATATAGCCATCACCTCATCCCTGGAATGGCCCCGTGGGGCGCGGGGCAAACGGGAGGGCCAAAGCACAACCGACCCGCCGCGGTCACGCGATGCGGGCCGGGCCCCGCGTTTGATTGTAGAACGCGGGCGCGGCTGGGTCAAGCACTGACCGCGCGTTCTTACAGGATTCTAACACGCGCGGCCCAGCCTCTGCCCCTAAACCGCGGGTCTCGCGCTCGCAATGGCCAGACGCGCCCGCGCCACGCGCGACTTCGGACGTGGGGCGACGCGCGGTGGGGGCCTTCGCGCTCAGCCGCAGCCTGCCCCGGCCCGAGGGTGGGCCGCGGCCTGGTATACTTGAGCCACGATTCTTCCGGCCCAGGCGAGGTGCGCCATGCTGCCCGATTTTCGTGAACGCCATCAGGAGTTCTTGCAGCGTCTCATGCAAGACATGCTGCAAGAACTGGACCTGAGCGCGTTGCTGGAGCGGCTTTTGCACTTCGCGGTGACCATTCTGGCCGGCCGCGCAGGCGTGATTGTGCTGCGAGATCCGCGCCGCGGCTGGCGCTTGACCGCCTACTACGGCCTGCCTGAGCACGTGGTGCGCACGCTGGACGGCTTGGTGCGCGATGTCCCCTTGCATCAAGACCCGGTGGCTTGGGAGTACCCCGAGATCCGCCGCCGGCTGGAATGGCTCACCTATGTCGGCTCGCTCAACCTCAAGCAAGGCGTTGGGCTACCGCTGCTGACGCAAGACCAACTGCTGGGGGTGTTGTTCGTCTATCGCAACTACCCGGCCCGTTTCACCCACGAAGATTTGGCACGTTTGCAAGTGTTCGCGGATCAGGCCGCGATTGCGGTGCGCAACGCGTGGCTCTATACGCAGTTGCGCCACGAAAAACAGCGCTTGGACGCGCTGCTGGACGCGGTCGCGGACGGTATTTTGATTCTCACGCCCGACTTGACATTGGCGCGGCTCAATCAGACCTTTGCCCAAATGTACGGCGCGGCCGCTGAAACGCTGGAAGGTCGCCCCCATGAGCAGGTCATCCGCTGGGCCCGGCTGGAGCGCGGCACGCCGCTGGAACAGGCCCGGGCCGAAGGCTGGCCAGCAACGCCCCACGATGTGCTGGACGTGCAGGGCGATCTGGAGCGCCCCAACCGGCGCCCGCTACCTGTGCATATTCGCTATTCGCCCTTGTTCGCGGACCACGGCGAAGCCTTGCTCAACATCATCGCCAGCGTGCGCGATATGACCGCGTTTCGCGAGGCCGAAAAACTCAAATCCACCTTCATCTCGACCATCAGCCACGAACTCAAGACGCCCATCGCCCTCATCAAAGGTTATGTGAGCACTTTGCGGCGCCCCGATGTGCGTTGGGACTCGGACACGGTGCGCGAAAGTTTGGCCATCATCGAAGAAGAGGCAGACCGATTGGCGCGTTTGGTGCAAGACCTGCTCGAAGCGTCGCGCCTGCAAAGCGGTGGCCTACGGCTGCATCGCGCGCCCGTAGATTTGCCCGCACTGGCTCAGCGGGTGGTCCAACGCTTTACGCCTCAAGCGCAAGGGCATCGGTTTCGTCTGGATTTTCCGGCTGACTTTCCGCGCGTGTGGGGCGATGAGGGACGATTGGAGCAAGTGGTCAGCAATTTGGTGGCCAACGCGCTCAAATACGCGCCCCGCGACACCGAGATTTGCATCCGGGGCGAGGTGCGGCCCCACGAGGTGGTGCTCTGCGTGCGCGACCAGGGGCCGGGTATTCCGCCCGAGGATCAGCCCTATGTCTTCGATCCGTTCTATCGCAGCCGCACGACGGCCAGCAAGGTGCCAGGCACGGGCTTAGGGCTGTTCTTGAGCCGGGCCATCGTCGAAGCCCATGGCGGCCGCATGTGGGTCAACCCCCACTACCGCGACGGCGCGGAAGTGTGCCTGGCCCTGCCCCGGAAAGCCAAGGCCCCTGACGCGGCTCAAGGCACTGGCGGCGACGCGAAGTAACGCGTCCACGGCGCCTCGGGCCAGGCCGCAGCGATGCGCGCGGCCAAGTCCTGCGGTCGGGCGATGCCGCCAAAATGGGCCGCGCGATAGTCGCGCAGCAAGGCCGCCCAAGATTCATCCCCCAAATACGCGTGCACCGCGGCCCAAAACCGTTCGCCGTTGTGATAGACGGCACGACGATACGCGAAGAAGCCGCCGTACTCATAAATGCTGCCGTCGATGTAACCGTACGGCTCCAGCCCTTCCCAACGCCCTGACTCCCACCAAGCGGTCCAGTCGGGCAAACGGCGGCGATAGTACCACGCCTCACAATGGGTAGCCAAAGCCTCATCGAGCCACGGATGCAAGGCTTGGTCGTTGGCGACCTGAGCATACCACCACTGATGGGCCACCTCGTGCACCGTGATGGCGGTGAGGAACTTCTCGGGCGTCAGGTCGAAATGGCTGGCCCGCACGAAGAACAGCCCGTCGTATTCCATGCTGAACGGGAAGTCGCCCTCCACCAAGGTCAAGCGACCGCGGTGGTACGGCCCGAACGCCGCGGCGTAGTCTTGCAAGGCCTGCGCGGCGTGCTCCAGGGCCTGTTGGCCGCGCGCCCGGTGCCCCGCGAAGACAAAGGCCTCCACCGTGACCGACGCGCCTGTGGGCTGGGTGATGGTGTGCGTCAAGCGCACATAGTAGGGGCTCGCGGAGAGGACGGCATCGCGCGCCGCGGACAGGGTGAAGCAGCGCGCGGCCGGGGCCGCGTCATCGGGGCAAGGGGCAGGATCCATATTGGTGGCCAGGGTCCAGGTTTCGGGCCCGAGCCACTCCACCATGTAGTCCGCGCGGGGGCGGGTGAGGAACTCGCCATAAGGCCACGCGCGGCGCACGAGCCAGCCTTCGCCGTCGAGATACGCGGGCACGAAGGGGTACCAGTCCACCAAGTTGGTCTGGCGGGGGGAATAGCCAAAGACCATAGGGCGGTTCGTCTCGCCGCCCGTCACGCGCAGCCGGGGCAGCCAGATGGCGTAGGACATCTCGAGGGTCACGCTGGCGGCCGGGGGCAACGGCTGCGGCAAGGGAATGCGTAACAACAAATGGCCGGGCTTGGCTGGCAAGTCGTCCACGCCGCGGGGCTGGCCGTTCACCCGCAAGTCCTTCCATGTGAGGGCGAAGTAATACCACGGCGGCACGACCAGGGGCAGTTCGGTGAGCGTTTCGGTCGTGGGATTGGTGTAGACCAGGGTGTGTTCGACGCCCAGCCACTGATGGGCCTGGTCGTAGGTCACGCGCAGATGATGCCGGGTGCTCACGGCCCGGTCGGGCGGGATGCGCGGGGTCGGTGAGGGCGGAGGAGAGGGCGTCGGGGCAGGGGTCCAGGTCGCGGTCAAGGGGGCGGGCTCCCACGGCGTCGCAGTGCCGTCGCGGAGCCCATCCCCCTCAACCGTCGCCGTGTACGCCATGGGCGTGGGCAAGGCTGGGGATGAGGCGGCCGCGGTGCACGCGCCCAGCATCAGCGCCACCAACCCGAGCCAGGCCCATCCCGGCCGCGCGCGACCGGGGTTGGGCCGCGCGCGGCCCTCACGACCAAGCCAGATGGGCATGGGCCTATCCAGGAACGATCCAAGTGCCTGTCTCACCGGCCAGGGCCCGCCGCATGTTGGGTGGGTTGGTGATGATGGCCGGGTGCCCCGTGACCTCCACATAGCGCACACAGGCCTCGATCTTGGGCAACATACTGCCCGGCGCGAAGTGGCCTTCCGCGATGTAGCGTTTGGCTTCACTGACGGTCATGCGATCCAAATCGCGCTGGTTGGGCTTGCCAAAGTTGAGGGCCACCTTTTCCACCGCGGTGGAAATGAGGAACAAGTCCGCGTGGATGCGCACGGCCAGCAGGCCGCTGGCCTTGTCTTTGTCGATCACCGCGGCCACGCCCCGCAACTCGCCCTTGGCATTGCGCACTACCGGGATGCCACCCCCACCAACGCCGATGACGATCCAGCCCTGGCGCACAGCGTCGCGAATGGCGTGCTCTTCGATGATCTCCACCGGCTCGGGCGACGGCACCACCCGCCGCCAGCCGCGGCCCGCGTCTTCCATCACCGGCCACCCCTGGGCCGCGAACTTCTCGGCCTGCTCCTTGGTCAAAAAGCCGCCGATGGGCTTGCTGGGGTTCTGGAACGCGGGGTCGTTGGGGTCGACCAGCACTTGGGTGACCAAGGTCAGGGCCCGCTTGGGCAAACCCCGGCGCTGGAACTCGTTGTCTAAGGTCTGCTGCAGCATGTAGCCGATGGAGCCCTGCGTGTCAGCCACGATCAAATCCAAAGGCGTGGTGTGCACCTCGTGGGCCGCGAGTTCGTTGCGCCGCAGGATGAAGCCCACTTGCGGGCCATTGCCATGGGTCACCACCACATCCCACCCCTCTTCGACCAACGCGGCGATGTGGGTGGCAGTGGTGCGTACCGCGTCCCACTGGTGGGGCACTTGGGGCTGCGAGCGGTCTTGGATGAGGGAATTGCCGCCGATCGCGATGACCGCGACCTTGCGGGTGGGCGCGCTGTGGGGATACATGGACACCTCCGGCCTACGCCATGGTCAGCGCCATCACCGCCTTTTGCACGTGCAGGCGGTTTTCGGCTTCGTCATACACCACCGAGTGGGGGCCGTCCAACACCTCGCTGGTGACCTCGATGTCGCGATCCGCGGGCAACGGATGCATATAGATGGCGTCGTCTTTGGCCAAGGCCATGCGCCGTGCGTCCACAATCCAGTCTTTGTATTGGTCTTGCAGGCGCTTGCCCTCCTCGGGGTCGGTGGTGGTCAACAAAGGACCCCACGATTTGGCATAGACCACATCCGCGTCCTTGAAGGCCTCATCCATATCGTGGACGATGTCAAAGCCGACCTTGTATTTGCGGGCCAGGCTGCGGGCTTCATCCACGATCTCAGGCATCAAGGGGAACTCGGGCGGATGGGCCAGCACCACATCCAAGCCAAAGCGAGGCATTTGTAAGATCAGCGATTGGGGCACCGAGATGGGCTTGAGATACGACGATGCGTAGGCCCACGAAACCACGATCTTCTTGCGCCGCAAGTCCCGCCCCTTCTTTTCCATGATGGTCATCAAGTCGGCCAAAATTTGGAAGGGGTGGTAGATCTCGCACTGCATGTTGAGCACCGGCACCCGGCTATGGCGGGCCACGGTGTTGATGTAATCGTTGCCGATGCCCCAATCCACATGCCGAATTGCGATGCCATCGAAGTAGCGGCCCAAAATCTCGCCGATCTCCTTGGCCGTGTCGCCGTGGTGAATTTGGGTGGTGCGGCTCTCGATAAAGGCCGCGTGGCCGCCCAATTGGGCCATACCGGCCTCAAAAGACGAGCGGGTGCGGGTGCTGGAGAAGAAGAACAGCATGGCCAGGGTTTTATCCCGCAAGTACGCGTGGGGCACGCCCAAGGCGCGCTTGCGCTTCAAATCCCAAGCCACCTCCAACACGGTCTCCACTTCTTCTTTGGAGAAGTCCAAGTCACTGATGAAATCGCGACCGCGCAAAAAGGTCTGCATGGCAACGCCTCCTGCCAGGGGATACCTCATTATACCTTGCTTCGCGCGCCAACCTGAGCCAAACCGCGCGGCTGGGGCGACCCTGGGGCCATCGGCGGCTGCGGGGCACGCGGCGGGGCATGGGCCCGCGGGCTCTTGGTATAATCGCGATATCTCATCCCCGCGCAGAGGAGCCGCGCCATGCGTATTGTTTTGGACGCCATGGGCAGCGATGCCCATCCGGAACCCGAAGTGCACGCGGTGGTCGAAGCCGCGCGACGCTGGCCCGAAGACACCTTCTATCTGGTCGGCCAGCGGGAGCGCGTGCAGCCTCGCTTAGACGCGCTGCACCCGCCCGACAATGTCATTTTCGTCCACGCGCCTGAAGTATTTGCCATGACCGACAAGCCCGGCGAAACGGTGCGCCGCAAGCCCAACACCTCCATGGCCGTGGGCATGCGCATGGTCAAAGAGGGCCAGGCCGACGCGTTCGTGACCGCGGGCAACACCGGGGGCGCGCTGGCCAACGCGCTGTTCATTTTGGGCCGCATTCGCGGGGTGCGTCGTCCGGGTCTCATGGGGGCGTTCCCCAGTCGTGGCGAGCGGGTGTTGGTGATGGACATCGGAGCCAACGCGGAGTGCAAACCCGAATATTTGGTGCAGTTCGCCATCATGGCCTCAATCTATGCGGAAGAGATCTTGGGCCGGGCCCAGCCGCGTGTGGCGTTGCTGTCTAACGGCGAAGAAGCCGGCAAAGGCAACGACCTGGTCAAGGCCACCTACCCGCTGCTGGCCGAAAGCGGTTTGAACTTCATCGGCAACGTCGAACCCAAAGAGATCTTTGCCGGCGAAGCCGACGTGGTGGTCACCGATGGCTTTACGGGCAATGTGTTCCTGAAGACCAGCGAAGCCGTGGTGGGGCTACTGGTGGATGTGCTCAAAGATGGGCTCATGGCCTCGACACGCACCAAGATGGGCGCGTGGTTGGCCAAGCCCGCCTTCGCGCGCCTCAAGGCGATGCTGGACCCCAGCGAGGCCGGCGCGGCGCCTCTGTTGGGCATCAACGGCTTAGTGTTCGTCGGGCACGGCCGTTCGGATGCGCGCGCGATCGTCGCCGCGCTGCGCACGGCCCGCCAAGCCGTGGAGGTGCGCTTGCTGGAAAAATTGACCGCGGGCATTGCCGCGCGCTTGCGGTCCCCCCAATCTTAAGGTAGGGCAAGATGCGCAGTGAGTTGAACAAAGCGTTCTTGAAAAAGCAACTCAAAATCGCCCAACGCACCAGTTTAGCCGGTTTGGCCCTCTTCGCGGTGGGTATGTACCTCACCTTTGCCGCGCCCCAGGCCGTGACTTGGGCCTTCGTGGCCCTCATCGCGGGCTTTTTGGTCTCGCAAGTGGGCATTTATTTTGGCAACCGCTATGGGCGTCAGCCGCGCGCGGACCAAGTCCTCGACCAGGCCCTCAAGGGGCTCGGAGAAAAACACACCCTGTACCATTACGCCACGCCCGCGGGCCACGTCATCATTGGTCCGTCAGGGGTGTGGGTGCTGGTGGTGAAATACCAACAAGGCCGCATTCGCTATCACAAGGGCAAATGGCGCCAAAAGGGTGGCCTGGTGCTGTGGTATCTACGCTTGTTCGCCCAAGAGGGGCTGGGGCGCCCTGACTTAGAGGTTGCCGAAGAGGTCAAACTCGTGCGCAAGGCCTTGGTCGACGCGCTGGGGGAAGAGGAAGCCGCGGCCGTGCCCGTGGAGGCCGTGCTGGTGTTCACCAGCCCCAAAGCCGTGCTGGAAGACGTGGCCGACGCGCCAGTGCCCGCGCTTAAGCCCGAAGAACTCAAAGCGTTCTTCCGCGAGCGGCTGAAACAAAAACGCCTCACGCCCGCGCAGGTCAAGCGGGTGCGTGAGGCATTGGTGCTTTACAAACCCCAGAAAGACGCGGACGCGGGCGAAGGCTCGTCTAAGACGCGCCGCGAATCTTCCTCCCGCGGGGCTAAGGGCAAGAACGCGCGCGGCAAGCCGCGCGCCGCGTGAGGCCCCATCACTCGGTTTTGGCCGTGCCCCCATTGGAGCCGGCCTTGGACGCCGCGGCCGAAGTCTCTTGGGCCGCGGTTTTGGTTTCGGTCTTGGCTTCGGACTTCGAAGTCGCGGGCTTGCCCGCGCTGTTGCTCCCCCGGTTGTCGGTCACATAAAAGCCGCTGCCCTTGAACACCACGGCCGGCGGTCGAAAGACGCGATGCACCGTCGCGTGCCCGTTGGGGCAGGTCACGCGGCTTTGGTCGTCGTGAAACGACAGGAACTTGTCGAACACCACACCACAAGTCTCACACCGAAAGGTGTAGGTCGGCATAATCACCTCCCACGCGTCCGACCCAAGGGGCCGGAGCCGTTCCCAAACCAACGCCTGCCGTTGCGCGGGCGTGCGCGTACAAAGGGCAATTATACCACTGCCCCACCGGGGCATTCACAAAACACCACCCAGGGGATGCCCCTGGGTGGTGGGGGTCAGCCTGGGCTGACCTTGGCGCTCAGGCTCGGCTTATTTCTTGCTCTTCTTGCCCTTGACCTCGATAATCTTGGGCCGAGCCTCGGCCGCTTTGGGCAGCACCAGCGTCAACACACCGTGCTCGAACGTCGCTTCGGCTTCGTCGGCCACCACGGGCGCCGGCAGGCGAATGCTGCGGCTGAAGGTGCCATAGCGGCGCTCACGCAGATAGTAGGTCGCGCCCTCTTCCTCCGCGTCTTCACGCACCTCACCGCGCAGCGTCAGCACATCGCCCGTGATGCTGATTTGCAGGTCCTCCGGCTTGACGCCCGGGATGGTGGCCTTGAGCACGATGGCATCGTCGGTCTCATACAGGTCGATGTGCGGGGTCAGCACCCACGTGGCCTCCACCTGCGCCAACGGCCGGCCCAGGAACTCGTCCAGGAAGCGATCCATGGTGCGCTGCAGGCTCAGCATCTCGCGCAGAGGCTCCCACCGCATCAGCATGGCTCACCTCCTTCGCTCCTGGGATGGCCAGGGTGCCTTCCCTTCTTGGCCCCGGCACTTTTCTCTTTAAGCCGCACGTGTTAGAAATTTGTCAACCTGGTATAAGAAAAATGTTAGAGTTGACGCCCCGGGTCAGGGGCACACGCAACCCGGCCCCGTGCACGGGATGGTGTATAAATCGCCTTGCGCGGGCTGGCCGGGCTTGGCCACGACCACCCGCTGCGCCCGGCATACGGTTTCGCCCGGATGGGTGAAGATGGCCTTGACGCAATACGCGGTGGGTTTGCGCAGGTTGAAGACGAAGGTGTACGCGCTTTTGCCGTTGACCTTGGTCTGGGCCAAAGGAGCAGCCGTCCAATCGCACGCACCGTTGGTCGCGGGGTAAAGTTCCACCCGCGTTCCCCCTTTGCGGCCGTCGACGCCAGGCTGATAAAGGCCGTCGCGGTTGACATCGGTGAAAACGTGGCCCCAGATCGCACCCACGCCGGGAACCACCCGAGGCACTGCGGCCGCGTCCTGATCCAAAATCGCGTGTTCGCCCCAGATCCAGCACTTGGTGCCGTCGTCCAGTTGCACCCGCCAATACACATCCCAGCGGCCGATGACCCGCACCGGCTCACCGGCCCGCACCACGCCCAGCCGATAGAAAGCCAAGCCTGGGCCAACGCGGCAAAGGGTGTCGACGGGCACGGTCAAATGCACGCGGTTGCTTTGGCGTTGCCGCGCCGCGGCAGCAGACGCGCCCGCGGTGGTGGACACATCCCGCGCGGCCGTGGTCGCGTCTTCGGCGCGCGCGTCACGAGATGGGGTCGCGGTCGGCCGGGGTACGGTGGCCGTGGGCGCGCTCGGCCGCGTGGGGGTGGCCGTTGACACGCTGGGCCGCGTGGGGGTGGCCGTCGCGGCCGTTTGCAGCGTGGCCAAGGCCGCGCTTTGGGCCTCTACCGTGGCGGCTTGCTGGGCCACACGCGTGGCTTGGGCGGCCATCGTGGCCTCCCACGGATTGGGCTCCGCCGCGGCCGTGGTTCCACCCTGGCAACTGGCCAAGGCCAGGGCAAACACCGCCCAAAGCACCCACGAAACAACGCGCGCTCGCTTGGTCATCATGGCCTCCTTTCAGACATGCTCGAGAACCGACACGGCCGCGGGCCAACCCGGCCCCCGCGCGCTCATCTCGTTGCACCACTGGCCGGCGGGATGAAAAGCGTCGCGCCACAGTAAGGACAACGCACGATGCCTTTGCCCACAAATTCACGCTGCCCACCACAATTGGGGCAAGTGGTCGAGCCCACTTGGGACGCGTCGGCCGTGTAGAAAATCATGCGCTCCCAATCGATATAGCCCGTGAACAAGCCCAGGCTCACCAACTCGTAGATGGCGTCCTGCACGGCTTGCCGGTCCATGCGCAGTTCTACCATGATTTGGTCGATAGGCACCTGCCCGCGCGAGCGGATGAGGCCCAAAATGCGTTCCAACTGCTTGGCGCGCTGGCTTTCGCGCTCCCGCTTGCGCCCCGCCAAAAAGAGAAAGACGCCCACGCCTGCGGCCACGGACGCGGGCACCAGGCCGAAGAGAATAAAGCCCAAAACAGCGCCCGGCGCGCCCAGTTTGCCGGTCCAATAGCCGGCTGCCATGAAGCCGGCCGCGGCCAACGCGATGAGCACCGCCAGGCCAATGAAGAACAGGCCCATGCCCTTGCCTTGCATGATAAAACCTCCCGAGGACTATCCGAAGCCGCTGGAGCCGCCGCCCCCGCCACCGCCGCCTCCGCCGCCACCGGAGAAGCCACCGCTCCCGCCCGACGAAGAGGACGACGAGACCGTGCTGCTGGCGACCGAGTCCAGCGCGCTCAGCAGCGTATCGCTGATGCTCGACAGGCTGGTAAACGTGCCGTCGGCCATTTGATCCAGGCTGGGCGCGCCTGTGCCCGCGGGCATGGGACGCTCCAGGCCGCTGGCCACACGCCGGCCTGTCATCGGCCGGGCGGTAGGGCGAGTGGCCGGGGAAGGCTCAGACTGCCACCATCGCGGCGCGGGCACATTCTCCAGGGCCGCGAAACGCTGCACCCACATCTTCTCAATGCCCAACGCGGTGGCATAGGGCAGATAGGCCTCAAACAGGGCCGCGGCCCGCTGCGGGTTGAGTTGACGCAAGTCTTGCAGACGGCTCAAGTATTCTCGAAAGCCCTTCCACAATGCCGCGGCACGCGCGCCTTTGCGGGTCTTGCGAGGCATGGCGTTGCCCCACAGCACAGCCACCAGCAGCGAAGGTACGCCCAAACACAGGAGCATGGGCACCCACGCGGCGCCAAAGGCCCAGCCGATAAAGGCGAACAGCAAGAGTTCATACCCGCCGAGCAGCACTATAGCCAACAAGGCGTAAAGCCAGCGCACACGATCCGGCCGGGACGGGAAGTAGCCGCGCCGGGTGACCTCCTCGTACAAATCGTTTTGCAAACGCCGGTGCGCCATGGGCAGCCGGGTGCGCAACTCTTGCGCGGAAACAATGGCGTCGCCCCGCCGGAACAGGGCATCCAAGAACCGACCCTCGAACGGCCGCAATTCGTCGCGCAAGTTGACGGTGCGCTGCAGGGCTAAACTCGCGCGTCCCTTCGTCCGCGGCAACGCCCGCTTGCCCCGCATGTTGACGAAGCGCAAGTGGCCGCGCCGCGCCAGATCGAGCAGCGTGGCCACCGTGTCCTCCCGGTCCACTCGTTCGTCGACCAACACGCCGACCACGCCGGGCGGGTCATCGGTGGGGGGACGGTTCACTTGGGGCACGGTCACCGTCGCGGGGTCGCGTCCCCGCTTGTACCACAAGCCCACGCCCAGGCCTACCAAGGCCAAACCGCCCACAATGGCCAACATCGTCCCGCCCAGGATGAGGTAAGGGCGCCAGACTTCGAGCCGCTGCCAGCCAGGCGGCTCGGCCTGCACCGCGCCATGCGGCCACTGCACGCGGATTTCCCACTCCGTCCCGCCCGGGAAGGGGCCGCCCTCAAACACCACCCGGTCGTTCACCAGCAGCGCGGGCGGGCCTTCTCGACCGTTGAGGTACGAAGCCGTCAGCAGTTGTTCGGCGGGCCATTGCCCCGGAAGGATCACTTCCACCCGGCTGGACTCGATGGGATAGGCGCGATCTGCCTCGATGAACTTCCAGAAGAACTGGTCGCCGTCGGGGTCGATCCACAGGGCCCCGTGCAGGGTGTAGGCCAAGGTAAAAACGCGCACCGCGTCGGTGGTGGGTGGGAAGTACCAAGTCACTCGCACGCCAGCGTTGGAACGCTCGACCACGAAAGTCGCGGGTAGGCCAGCCTCGGTGGCTTCGGTGTAGGGCTGCCCCGATTCACTCACGGCCCAGTCGGTGATGTCTTCGACTTTATGGAAGGGGATCTCGCGAAAGGCGTAGGTAAAAGGGCCGCCGTGAAAGGCGACTTCCCACACTTCTTCGACGCGCACGGTGCCATCGGTGCGGATGGTGATGCGGCCGTCACGACGGGCAACGGTCACGCTCTTGGTGGGGGCAGCGGCTTGGACTCGCGTCCGGGCCAGACCGCCAGCCACCATCAAGAGCACTGCGACCCACAACCAAACCCAACGTGATTTGGCGGACATGTCGGGGGCTCCTTTCGCCGGTCCTTCCCCAACCGCGACGGCGTCGCGGGAGGCGCGCGCCCACGGAAGGCTCTTTTATCATAGCACAAAGTGCGGATTTTGGCGCGTTTTTAAGCCTCACGCCCCAGGGTTGACGACAAAGGTGCACGACGCGGGCTTTGCCTATGGCACGCGTGCGGCGCGCGCCGTGCGCGGAGCCAATCCCCCAAAAAGCCTTATGCCGGCAGCACGAACACCACGCCTACCAACCCCTCGCCCGCGTGAACGGACAGGCCAGGGGTGAGTTCCGCGAACAGCACTTGGTCAGGACACGGCACGTGCTGGCACAGGGCCGCGTGGAACGCGCGCGCGTCCGCGGCGGCGTGGATGTGGATGATGGCCAGGCGTTCGGGTTGCGCGCCATCCAGGGCTTGTTGCACCAACGCCAGGGCTCGCGACCAAGCACGCTTGCGGGTGCGCACTTTTTCGAGCAGTTGCAGTTGCCCTTCACGCACGGTGAGGATGGGCATGATGCGCAACAAGCCGGCCATGCCCGCGGCCAAATGGCCCACACGGCCGCTCATGGCCAAGTATTTCAGCGTGGGCAGGACCGCGAACAACCGGGTGCGACGCCCCACATCTTGGGCGTACGCGACGGCTTCGGGCACTGAGGCGCCCTGCGCTAAGGCCTCGGCCGCGGCTAAGACCATGAAACCCTGGCCCAAACTGAGGTTGTAGGTGTCGACCACGGTTATGGGTTTGTCGGGGAGCATGTCGCGCGCGCGCAGGGCCGCGTTATAGGTCGCGCTCAGCGCGCTGCTCACGGTGAAGCACAGGACCTCGTCCGCGCCGGCAGCGAAGGCTTCTTCGAACGCTTGCAGGAAATCGCCTGGGGCCGGCGCGGCGGTGGTCGGAATGCGGCCTTCGCGGCGAATGCGCTCAAAGGTCGCCGCGTCGTCGATGTCGAACACCGCGCGCAGGCTCTCTTGCCCAAAGTTCACCCGAATAGGAACCAAGCGGATTTGGTAACGCTGGGCCAGTTCGAGGGGCAAACTGGCGTCGGTGTCGGTGATCACGGCCACGCGAGGCATAACCCCTCCTTCGGAGTTGGACTGCGACCGCGAGCGCGGTGCATCATCGATAACCCGATCGGGAGCGCGAGGTCGCGCGGGCCCCCTCAAGATGCGGCCTGGTCTTGGGTGGGCAAGTAGGGCATCTCCGGACCGGGTACGCCCAGGTGTTCGGCCAACGCGGCGCGCAGCGCGACCCGATCATCCCAGGGGTATTCGACGCCGTCGAAGTTCATGGATTGCTCATGGCCTTTGCCGCACGCGATGACCACGTCGCCTGGGCGGGCCAAACGCACGGCCAAGCGCAGTGCGTGGCCACGATCGGGCACCCGATAGAAGGTCTCACCCTCGACGCCGCCCTGGGCCTGCGCCCCCGCGGCCATTTCGGCCAAAATCGCGTCCAAGGGCTCGGTGCGGGGGTCTTCCGCGGTGAGGATGGTGATATCGGCCAGCCGCGCCGAGACTTCGGCCATCATGCGCCGCTTGGCCCGATCGCGCAACCCGGCCGAGCCAAAGACCGCGATGACCCGGCCTTGGGTCAACGTCCGCGCGGTCTGCAGCGCGACCTCCAGCGCTTTGGGCGTGTGGGCAAAGTCCACAATGGCCAAAAAATCTTGGCCCAGGTCAATGCGCTCCATCCGTCCGGGGATGGCCTTCAACGCGGCCACACCCTCGGCCGCAACTTGCGGATCCACCCCCAACCCCACCACTGTGGCGGTCAGCGCGGCCAAAATGTTGCTCACATTGTAGCGGCCAATCAGCCCGCTGTGCACCGGCACCCGAAAGCCAGGGCCGACCGCGGTGAAGGTCAAGCCTGTGGATGAGTGCTGCACATCTTCGGCCCGCACCAGCGCGTCGGGGTGTAAGCCAAATGTGGCCACCGGGCCCGGCGCCACCTGCTGCAAGTAAGAAAAAACGGGCTCGTCATCACGATTGAGCACGGCCAGACGCAGGGGTGGACCCTGGGGTTTGGGCCGGGTCTCGGCCAGCAACTCCAACAAGCGGGCTTTGGCGGCCCGATAAGCCTCATACGAACCGTGGTAGTCCAGGTGCTCGTGGGTGATATTGGTGATGACGCTGATGTCGAATTCCGCGGCGGTCACGCGATGCTGAGCCAAGCCGTGGGAGGTGGCCTCCAGCACCGCGTGGGTCACGCCTGCGTCCCGCATCTCTGCGAGATAGCGCTGCACCCGAAGCGCGTCGGGGGTGGTGATATGCAAACCGGTGGGCTCAACGCGCGAGCCCAGCACCGCGTACACGGTGGAAATCATGCCTGCGGCCAGGCCCGCGGCCTGCAAGATGCTGAAGATCAGGCTGGTGGTGGTGGTTTTGCCATCAGTGCCGGTCACACCGATGACCCGCAAGGCGCGGCCAGGATGGCCATACCACGCAGCAGCCAGGCGCGCCAAGGCCAAGCGGCTGTTGGGGACGCGAATGTAGGGCACGCGCAGGTCGCGCGGCCGCGGGCGCTCCCCCACGATCACGCTCGCGCCGCGGGCCACCGCGTCGGGGATGTAGCGATGCCCGTCGGTGACCGTGCCCGGAATGGCCACAAAAAGCCAGCCGGAGTGAACCTGACGCGAGTCGAACGCCAAGCCCTGCACTTGAACGCGCGCGAGGTCTGGGGGCAGCCGCTCGGGCGCCCATTCGGCGAACAATTCGGCCAGGGAGCGTGTTCCAACGGAAGCCACAGTGCTCACAACACTCCTCGTGGAAGATGAAAAGGCGCCCAGGGGCAGGACCCTCTGGGCGCGCGTGGTAGTCGAAACCGCGGCACTACGCCAGTTTCTGCCGCAGCAGTTCCATCTGGCGGGCCACCGACGCGTCGAGAATTTGGTCGCCCACGCGAATCACCAAACCGCCCAAAATCGAGGGATCCACCTTGAAGGTGATGCTGGCCGCGCCCACTTTGGCCTGGAGTTCTTCGGTGATCAGGCGCTTTTCTTCCTCGGTCAGCGGCACCGCGCTGATGACCTCGACTTGGTCGGCCGCGGTGACTTCCAACTGATCCAGCACCACCACCTTCTTGCCCTTCACACCCGCGAAAAACTCTTCGAGCAACTCGTGCTGGCGCTTCTCGTCCAGCGTCGCGCCCACGATCTTTTGGGCCGCGGCCACGGCCAACGCCGCGATCTGTTCGCGCAACTCGGCCAACACCCGATTGCGCTCCTCTTCGACCTCGGCCAACGCCTCTTGCTTGGCCTTTTCGGCCTCGGCTTTGGCCTGCTCGAGGATCTCGCGCTTGCGCTCTTCCGCGCGCGCCTCGGCCTCGCGAATGATTTCGTCGGCCTTGGCCCGCGCTTCGGCCAAAATCTTCTGGGCTTCCTGCTCCGCATTGGCCCGCGCTTCCGCGGCCACGCGCGCGTCTTCCAACGCCCGCGCCAGTTTTTCACGCCGCTCTTCCAGCATCTTCAACACGGGCTTGTAGACCCACGCGCCCAAGATGGCCAGCAGCAGCGCGAAGCTAAAAATTTGGAGCACTAAGAAGCCGACATTGATGCCCAGTTTGACTAACGCATCCACGGGAGACCTCCCTTTAGACCGCGAAGATCAGCAACAGCGCTACCACCAGGCAGTAGATGGCCACGGCTTCCGCGAACGCGATGCCCAAAATCATGTTGGTCTGAATTTGCCCAGCAGCGTCGGGATTGCGGGCGATGCCTTGCACCGCGCCGCCCGCCAGCACGCCAATGCCCAAACCGGCGCCAATGGCCCCAATCATCGCCAAGCCAGCACCGATGAGTTTGGCCGCAGCAACTTCCATGACTAAACCTCCTCAGAGCGTTGAGATTTCTTTTTTGGACCGCTTAGTGGTCCGAGTGGGAATGGGTCGCTTGTGCCATGAAGACCATGGTCAACATGCCAAACACAAAGGCCTGAATCAGGCCCACGAACAGCTCCAGCCCGTAGAAGCCGGGCAAGATGAAGGGCGCGAGGGCGCCCATCACGAACAGCAACACCGAACCCGCGAAAATGTTGCCGAACAACCGGAAGGAGAAGGAGAGAATCTTGGAGAACTCGGAGATGAGTTCCAGCAAGCCCACGACGAAGTCCAGCAGCCCCATGCCTGGCTTGGTGAACAACGCCTTGAAGTTGAAGAACTTGGTCAAATAGCCCAAGCCCAAAGCCCGAAAACCAATCACCTGGGTCATGACCACCGACACCAAGGCCAAAGCCAAGGTGAAGTTCAAGTCGGTGGACGAAACCCGCACCAAGGGGCGGAAGTCGTACAACGCGTGCTGCCCCTCATCCGTGCCGTGCGCGTTGGCCTCGCCGTGGCCGCCCGCCTTCTCTTCGCCATGGTGAATCTTGATGGGGTCGGACGCCAACGCGTACACCCCGCCGGCCAGGGGCTCAATCTCATAACCGTAATGGACCTCTTCTGTGACGGGCGTGAGCAAACCAATGGTTTCCACGCCGGGCAGCAGTTCCATCCAGTTCACCACCAACACCAACATCATGATGGTGGCGAAATAGGGGAAGATCGTGCGGGCCCATTTGCCCGCGGTGGCCTCGGTCATGTTGTAGATGCCTTCCAACAACATGACCATGGCACCTGAGAAGCCACCCAGCACATATTCCTCGTTGGCCAGGGCCTGGCGCACCCGGCGGCCGACCACAAACGCGCCAATGAGGATGAGCACATAGGCGATTACCGTGGCCACAAACGTGTTGGTCAAATACACCGCACCCAGATCGGGCGGCAAATTCGGGAACAATACGAACAGCGGCTCATCCATCAACTTGGTCGCCGGCAAGTGCACGGGAATCTTCTTGGGCCAGAGCACAATCGCGCCAATCACCAGCAGGACGAAGATGCCCAGCATGGTGAAGCAGCCCGCATTCCCGCTCTTTTGGGGCGTGTCATGGGGAGTCGTCGTGTCCACCGCCTTTCGCCTCCTTGTGAGAAATCGCGGGGGGTTGGGGTTGGATGCGCGCCGTGGCCCGACGCACGATCCACAGCATCAACACCAAAGTCACAGGCGCGCTACCCACCAAGAAGAGCAGGGTGAACATGGGTTTGGTACCCATGCGCGCGTCCAACCAGAGGCCCAACAGCAGCGCCACAATGATCAGAACTGTGGTGAGGCAGCCGACTTGGCTCACCACCGCGGCCAGGGTAAGGTTCCACACATACTGTTGGTTCGACTTCTTTTCCAACGACATGGCTCGTGCATTGTATCACAAGGCCGCGAGGAGCGTCAACGGTTCGGCGGGTTTTCGCGGCCATCTTGCGGCCGGGGTACGCGAATCAGGGCGGGGCCCGGCCGTCGACCTGGGTCGCGGTAGGACATGCGCCTGTCGTGGCCCTGGCTGCGTGTGTGACGGCCGCAGCCCAGGTTCGGCCATCAGTCCACACGTGCACGCCGCCCCAGGCCGCGGGGTCGCCGCAGGTGCCCACCGTGGGCCACGGTGATTCGGGCTCCCCGCGCAACCCAAGCCACGCGCGCAGGTCGGGCGGCGTTGCGCTTGGGCCACCCCACAGCGCCACAGTGGCCGTCTGGGGGGCGGTCGGAGCGTGCCAGGCCAACACAGCCCGAAACGAACGCCAGGTCAACGCCAAGTTCGCGGCCGGGCCAGTGACCTGCATCGCGGTTAGGCGCGCGGTCCCGTCGGTGAGCGCCGCGCCGGGCGTCAGTG
>Ga0256914_1001054_pt1 | contig 26297 bp, 24 predicted proteins | sample HulkmetaG_FD_191571 | JGI IMG/M metagenome (GOLD analysis project Ga0256914, IMG submission 191571) | Hydrothermal chimney microbial communities from Main Endeavour vent field at the Juan de Fuca Ridge, Pacific Ocean - Hulk | ecosystem: Environmental > Aquatic > Marine > Hydrothermal vents ... | reverse complement strand
GGGAGCGAGAGGCCTTGCGCGGGCGCATGATGCGCGGGCGCGGCCCAGACCCAGGAAACACCCATGGACATCAGAACCAACAAAAGCAAAAGAATCAGCCAGGGACGAGAAAATTGCGTTGACATGATACGCTCCTTTTGTGACGAGAAAAATCAGGAATGCGGTTGGCTATCTGGTCTGGTTTCAGCTTGCATTATCTGTGTTTTCAGGAATGCCATCAGCGCGTCTATATCGGCAAAGCCATGGCGCTCCCGTGTTTGAATATCTTCCAGGCTGAATCGCCACACAGCGGGCTGTCCGGGCCGGGCCGGGCGTTCTTGCCACAGGGTGAGCAGATGAACAAAGCGTAGTGGTGATTCGGTCATGGCAATCGTTTTCTTGGCAGATGATGACATGCTATACTTGTGATATTATCTGCATCATAGCAAGCCATCGTCATCTTATCGTCATCTCTCTTCTCCGATTTTGCCCAAATCGTCATGGCTTCGGAAGCATCGTCACCAGAGCTTGTCATCCACACGCTGGGACGTTTTGATATCCGTCAGAGCGGTCAGCGGGTGGTGGGGCTCAAGCTGCGCAAGGCCCGGGCATTGCTCATCTACCTGTTGCTCAATCCGGGCCCGCATGACCGTAGTCGTTTGGCCGGGCTGCTGTGGGGTGATTGCACCGAAAAGAAAGCGCGGCATAATCTGCGCCAAACGCTGTGGCGACTGCGGCAAGCCTTGCCTCCCCATTTATTGACAGAATCTCGGCATCAGGTGGGTCTGACTCTCTCTACCGATATTTGGGTCGATGCGATGGCGATGCAGGATGCCATGCGCCAGGCTGAGCGTTGTCATCAACGAGGAGATGTGCGCGGGCGTCAAGAGCATCTGAATCATGTGGCGGCACTTTATCGGGGTGAATTTTTGGCTGATTTGAGCATGGATGATTGCCCGGAATTTTCAACTTGGCGCGCGGGCTATGCAGCAGCCCTTCATCATCAAGCCCTGACCGCAATGACCCAACTGGCGCAACAGGCTTTTAAGCAGGGGCAATACGCCCAGGCTTTGGATTATACTCGCGACTTGCTGCAACTGGAGCCCTGGTGGGAAGAGGGGCATCGTTTGATGATGACTTTGCTGGCCTTGACCGGGCAGCGTAGCGCGGCCCTGGCGCAATATCGGCGTTGCCGCCAGCAACTGTTGGATGAAGTGGGGGTAGAGCCTATGCCTGAGACCACCGCGCTCTACCATCGTTTGCTCCGCTGGAAAGAAACCCCCTGGGATAAAGACACTGCTGTTGCAGAAAAAACACTGATGCTTCCACTCACTGGCCGGGAACAGGAACATGCTCAGCTTGTGGCCTGGTGGGAAAAAAGTGTGCAGCGTGGCAGTCAATTGATTTTGGTGGCCGGAGAAGCTGGTGTGGGCAAAACCAGGCTGGTGGAAGAAGTCATCCGTTATGCCCGGATGCAGGGCGCGGTGATTTTGCGCGGGCGCTGCTATGAATTTGGCAGTGAGCTGCCCTATCAACCTATTGCCGACGCACTACGCGGTTTTTTGCGAGCCACGCCCGCGGCCATGCCTGCGCTCTCTACCACCTGGCTAACAGCATTAGCCCGGCTGCTTCCTGAGTTGCGGGAGCAACATCCCCACTTGCCCGCCCCCCCTGCGCAGGAGCAGTTGGCCGTGCGGCAGCACTTGTTCGAAGGTGTAGCACAGTTCTTGCGCGCACTCACACAGTCCCATGACGACCTTTTATCCAGGCCACTGCTCTTCTTTTTGGATGATTTGCACTGGGCCGATGCCTCTTCGCTGGATTTGCTGCATTATCTGCTGCGCAATCTTGCTGATGTGCCCATCGGACTGGTGGGAACCTACCGCCCCGAAGAAACAACGCTGACCCATCCGCTCACGCGTTTGCGTCAGGGCCTGAGCCGAGATCACCTGGTGACGCGCATTTCGCTGGCTCCGTTGGATAGCGATGCGGTGTTGCAGCTTACCCAAAAGCTACTGAATACGCGTCATTGCGAGGCCCTGGCGCAGATTTTGTACCGTGAAAGTGAGGGCAATCCCTTCTTTTTGATCGAGACACTCTACACCTTGGATGAGCAGGGTTTGCTGAATCCTGATGTCAGGGCCACTGATTGGCAGGCGTTTTTGGCACATGTAAACACTCCTGGCAGCGTGCAGGATGTCATCTTGCAGCGAGTGGGACGCCTGACGCCATCGGCCCGAGAGCTGCTGACTCTGGCAGCGGTCATCGGGCGCCATTTTAACGCCCAACTTTTGCAAAAGGCTGCCGATGAACAGCCAGCGGTCATCAACGCCTGTTTGGTTTTGTGGCAGCAACGACATTTGATGCGCAGTCATCCCACTGCCGCGGGCTGCTACGATTTTCAGCACGATAAAATTCGAAAGGTGGTGTACGAATCCATTCCCTTGGCACAGCGTCGGCAACTTCATGCCCGGGTGGGGCAGGCGCTGGAACAAGATGCAGATAGCCAGCAAAATAGCCATCTGCTGGCCTGGCATTGGCGTCAGGCAGGCTATGCGCGCAAAGCTGTTCCCTATCTTTTGCAGGCGGGCGATCAAGCCCGGTTGCTTTATGCCCGGCAAGAGGCTGTCACCTTTTATCGGCAGGCGTTGGAGCTGTTGCAGGCATTGGGTGAAGATGAGCAGGCAGCGCGCACGCTGATGAAGCTGGGCATCACCCATCATCATGCTTTCGAGTTTGAACAGGCCCGCACCGCGTATGATCAAGCCTTTCATCTATGGCAACAAGGAGCTCGCAAGCCCGCTGGCCAGCGTCCGCCTGCCTCACGCCCGTTGCGCATTCGGTGGCTGGAACCTGATGTGTTGGATCCCGCTTTGGCTACTGATGTACACACCAATTGTCTGATGGCGCATCTTTTTAGCGGGCTGGTGGCGTTGGCGCCCGATATGAGCATCGTGCCCGATGTGGCCAGAAGTTGGGAAGTTCTGGAGCATGGGCGCGTCTTTCGGTTTCATTTGCGCCCCGACGTGCGCTGGCGTGATGGTGTGCCGGTCACGGCCTATGATTTTGAGTACGCCTGGAAACGTGCCCTGGATCCGGCCTTGGATGCGCATGGCGCTGCTTTTCTGTTCGATTTGCAGGGTGCGCGGGCCTTTCATCTGGGGCAGGGCCCGCGCGAGGCTGTGGGCGTACGCGCGGTGGATGCTCTGACCCTGCTGGTGTCGTTGACACATCCTGCCGGCTACTTTTTGCAGCTTCTGGCCCATGCTATCTGGCGACCTGTGCCCCGGCATGTGGTCGAGCGTCTGGGCGCAAGTTGGATGCAAGCGATGCCGCTCATCGGCAACGGGCCCTTTGTGCTCGACACCTGGGAGCGGGGAAAATGTATGGTTTTGGCCCGCAATCCCCATTTTCATGGACAGTTTAGCGGTAATCTGCAACAAATTTTGCTGTATCCCATACAAAGTTGGGAAGAACGGCTGTATCTTTATCAGCAGGGGGAGCTGGATGTGTTGAGTATCGCTAATCTTGATTCTCAGGCTCGCGAGCTGCTGCTTCGACGCCGTGCAGGGGAGCATATTGCCCGTTTGCAGTTGGATACGCATTTTTTGGCATTTGATGTGACACGTCCCCCCTTTGATGAGCTTGCGATGCGTCGGGCATTTGCTTTGGCTATCTCGCGGCAGGCTTTGGCCGATGAGGTGCTGCAAGGCTTTGCTGCACCCGCCACCGGTGGTCTGCTGCCCCCGGGCATGCCGGGCCATGTTCCCGATTTGGCCCCGCCGTACCATCCACAAGAAGCGCGCAGGTTGCTGGCCGCGCAGGGCTATGCGGGCAGAGGCCATTTGCCCACAGTGACCATGCTGGCTTATGATGCTGTGGCCGAGCGCGTTCAGTTTTTGCAGGCAGCCTGGCAAGATGTGCTGGGCATTACGGTACAGGTGGATGTGGTTCCCTGGCGCGAGTTCCTGCAACGCCTGCATCAGCCTTATCATTTGGTCAACCTGGGCTGGCGGGCCGATTATCCCGATCCTGATAATTTTTTGCGTGTCGGGCGCAATCGGGCCTGGAGCAAATGGCAACATGCAGGTTACGAACGTTTGATTCAAGAGGCCCGGGGCTTGACCGATTTGGAGGCCCGCATGGCGCATTATCATCGGGCCCAAGAGATTTTGGCCGCGGCGTTGCCTATTCTTCCCCTCATCTACGAGCAAGAACATTTGCTCATTCAGCCCTGGGTGCAACGTTACCCTATGTCTGGCATTCAGCCTGCCCATTGGGCCGATGTTGTGTTGTAAGTGCAGTGTGTTCGTACGCATCACCTCTTTATGCGCTACGTTGCTTTTGTAATGCCCCGCTTTGTGCTAGACTAACCATAGCAACATTTCTCACCACCGATTCATCCAGCGCAGCGGTTGATTTTATGACTTTATCAGAACCCAAAAACAATTCTTCGTCGCATTCTATTTTGCTCATCATCATCGCCTTGCTCATTGTGACCATTATTTCCAGTGGCTGCTTTGCTTCTGGTTTTGCTGTGGGCAAGAAGGTTTTTCAGCCCAAGCCTGTTAGCCATCCTTTACCTGAAAACAGCGTGGCCCAGGGCGATAATATCGAAAAGCGATCTCAGCCTGAAAATTTTGCAACTTTTTGGGATGCCATGCAGCTTTTGAATGAGCATTTTGATGGTGATGTGCCTCAGAATCGAGATGTGACCATTGCTGCGGTGCAGGGTGTGCTGAATCACATCGAATCGTGCAATGCCTCGCCCGAGCGCACGCCCGATTGGCTGGTGCAGATTGATCAGGTGCGTTCTCCGGCTGATGCGCCCGACAATTTTGATTTTTTCTGGGCGACAGTCAATCGTCTTTATCTGGATTGTCCCGATGTTATGCCTTCGCCCGATGAGCTGGTTTATTGGGCCACCAATGGTGTCATCGACCGCTTGGGAGATCATTACACCATGTTGCTGCCTCCTGCCGTGGCCGAAGACTTTCGCATGGACATGAAAAGCAGTTTCGAGGGCATTGGTGCGCTGGTGGAATCGGCAGACAAGGACAAGATGGAGGGCGTGCGCATTGTGCATCCCTTTGAGGGTTCGCCCGCGGAACGTGCGGGCCTGCGCAAGGGAGATGAGATTTTGGCCGTAGATGGCCAGAGCATTACCGGCATGATTTTGGATGAAGCGGTGGGCCTGATTCGCGGGCCTGCGGGCAGTCAGGTTACGCTCACCATCCAACGGGATGCGCAAGAGCCCTTTGATGTAGTCATTACCCGCGCTCGAGTCGAGATTCCGGTCATCAAATCAGAAATGAAGGAGGATGGCATTTTCTACGTTCGGCTCAACGAATTTTCTGACCCCTCGGCCGACAAGCTGGAAGGGGCGCTCAAGCAGGGCCTGGAAGAGGGCGCCAACGCCATTATCTTTGATTTGCGCGGTAATCCGGGCGGGCGTTTGGATATGGCCATTCGCATCGGCAGCATGTTTATCGGTGAAGGTGTCATCGTTAAGGAAACTGGCACGCGCAACATGGAACATGAGCGCACCGGGCCTTTGATTGTGCCTGAGGATGTTCCTGTGGTGGTGCTGGTAGATGGTGGCAGCGCCAGCGCTTCGGAAATTGTGGCGGGCGCATTGCAGGATTATGGTCGGGCTCTGCTCATTGGCGAACAAACCTTTGGCAAAGGCTCGGTACAAACCTTGTTCGATATGCCCGATGGCTCTATGCTTCGCATCACCTCGGCCCATTGGTTCACCCCCAAAGACCGGCAGATTAACGGAAAAGGCTTGCGCCCGGATTTGGTGGTTTCTCCCTCGCTGGATGTTGATGAAGACCTGCAACTGCAGGCTGCTATCGATTATCTGAAGAAACAGTCAGACTAGCTGGTTGATCATCACACTTGCATTTTTCATGCTTTGCGCCAGTTGCGGCTTGGCGTGAGGCCAATTTTCCTATTGTCGCTATGAGCATCAAAGTTATTGCCACCAATCGCAAAGCCCGGCACGATTATGAAATCATCGAGACCATCGAGGCTGGCATCGTCCTGACCGGAACCGAAATCAAATCGGTGCGAGAAGGGCAGGTGAGTCTGAAAGAAGGCTTTGCCATCATCAAAACGAATGAAGTTTGGCTGATGGATGTACACATCGCGCCCTATAGCCACGGCCATCGAGATAATCCTGACCCGCGACGCCCGCGCAAATTGCTATTACACCGCCGCGAAATCGCTCGCATCCAGGGCAAGCTGGCTGAAAAGGGCTGGACGATGATTCCTCTGCGTATGTATTTGAAGAACAATCGGGCCAAGGTTGAGCTGGCCTTGGTGCGAGGCAAGAAAAAATATGACAAACGCCGTGACATTGCCAAACGAGATGCTGAGCGTGATGTTCGTCGGGCGTTGAAGGATTATCGTTGATCCGTTGTCAATGCCACATTATTAGGAGTATGCTATGAGTCCCCGAAAAAAGAAAGCGGCTACTGAAGCCGATAAAGTTGTTAGCACCGCCAAGAAAGCAGTAACCAATGCTGCGGATGATGTGAAAGCTGTGACTGATGAAGCTGCGGAGCTTTCTGACGTGGTGCAGGAACAGGTTCAGACTGTTGTCGAATCGGGCGCCAATGCGGAGGAACAGATTCAGGCCACTGTTGATGATTTTGACGCAGATGACTGGGGTGACGATTGGGAGGATGATTGGGGAGATGATGACAGCGCCGAGCAGGGGTCTGCGCGTAAAGCTGCCGAGCTGGTGGGGCGTACGATGCTTAAAGCTGGTCGCACTGCCGGAACTGTTGCGGGAAAGACAGCGGGCGCTGCCCTGAAATTAAATGTAAAAGTGGCGGGCAAGGCGTTGGGTGTTGCGGGCGCAGCCGCGGGTAAGGTCGATTCAGCTACCGGTGGCGTAGTGCGTTCGGTGGCCAGTGGTGCACTGGATAAAGCGGATGGTCTGACTGGCGGCGCTGTGGGGGCTGTGACCGATAAACTCATGGGCATGCTTAGCGGCAAGTCTGCCAGTGACGCTGACTGGGACGATGATTGGGAGGATGACTGGGGGGATGACTGGGAGGATGATGGGGGAGAGGCATGAACCAAGCAGAATAGTTTCAAGGCAATTTGAAATACACCAATCGCCTTTAGAAAGACTAGTTTACGAAGGTCCCAGCTTAGTTGTGGAGTTCGATGATGTAGAAGGCCATCGAATACACCTAGAGTTTTCACCTTGGCAGGCACTAAAGGTAACAACTATTGACTATTTTGACGTAGAGCCCATCTTAATAGATGGCCAATTTACTCGACATATGCTGGAATGTACAGATTCGGCATGGGTTACTAAACTTAAAGCAGAACTGCACTTGCATGACCATAGCGCAGATTTTCTGGATCAGGCGCACCATTATATACTCCCATTCCAAGACAACATAGTGGAGGTGGTAGCATGGGACTTTGATATTCATGTAACGTAAAAGTGACGATTCGTATTGGGGCCAAAATAAATTGGCACTTGCGATGCTGGCCCAGTCGGACATAAAGCATCCGCCCTGGAAGACAGCGCTCCAGAAACGGAACTAGAGGATTGATCTGGCGCTGCTTCGTAGCCCGATTCGCCATCCGGCGGGTTTTACAATGCCTGCCCCAATTTTGAAACGCCCCCCCCCGACAACCTCAGTTGGCACAGATTTTCTTGAGTGTTTTTCCTTTTTTCTTTGTGGCTTCGTGTCTTAGTGGTTTCTAGCCGGGCTACCTTAGTCGTAACAATAACTTCCTCTTTTCGTCACCTTCGGGCCTTTGTGACAAAGGATTGTTGGTCAAATTAGAATTTGAGATGATGCGCATGTTATTCCGATTGTTAAGCATACTCACTTTGATAGCCTTGTTACTTACATCGTGTATCGAAACATATCCTCGCGAGCTAAGAGAAAAACAAGAATTGATGGCACAGGAATTGGGAGTGAAAGTGAATGACTATAGCCCAGCTATAAGGTTTCCATGGGGATATTTGAGAGTTCGCTTGATACCGGGAATGTCAGTAAAACAAGTGCATCAAATTATTCCTAAGCATGAAGCAGTTTATCGATGTAAAACTGATTCCGTACCTAGTGAGATATACTATTTTTTCAGTAAAGATGATGATAAAGCACTACGTATTGAAGTTGTTTATGATGAACATAAACGCTATCAATTTTTGAGGCCGGAAGACAAAAACAGTGCTAGAATATCAGTAAGGAACTGCGAGTCGGGCTATTTAGATGAATGATCCAGTCAATATGACAACACATTCCATCAATTCAATCACCAATCATAATCCCCACCCTCCCCGCATCTTCCCAACCGCATAGCCCCCGCCCGGCCAGGCCCGCTACGCCGCCTTTCCCGGCCTCGGGCGCAGGCGGGGGAGGGAGCCATCCGCTTGCAGCGCTTCGTGGTCAATCGCCAGCTCCTCCGTCAAAAACCGTGTCCAGACGAGTCTGCGACTCGGCGGGTTGACCGCCCGCCCGCAACGTCAACAAATGCCCAATGGCCAGCCTTCTTCGACTAAAAACCAGAGAGGGCTCACGGCTGCCCTACCGTGAACCCTCTATCAAAAAGGAGGAGAAGAAGAGATTGTCATCTCTAAATACAAGTATAACAAAACTTTCTTCGAGATTCTGGACGCAAAACCTACGATTGCCCTACGCAGCACCCAATTAAGTAGACGCACATTTGAAATTTGAGAAAAGCGCTGTGCATCTCGACGAACGGCGAAAATGGATCTGTCGCCCTAGCAACCACAGATGGCACAGATTTCGCAGATTTTTTTTGAGCCCTTTTTCCCTTTTTCTTCGTGCCTTGGTGCTCTTGGTGGTGCGCTTTGGATAGCGATGAACCGTTACTTAGCTGTTCACGGTCATCTAACCTGTAAAATTCTGCAAAATTGACACTTTATGAACGCTGCATCACCATTGCCCCCTTTTAGCCATTCCAGAAAGGAGCCAGGTAGGTATCTTTTAGGTGATGCGAAATTTCTTCCAGCTCTTCTGGTCGGGGAAGATGTTTGTTGAGCTGTCGGAAATGCGTGGCAATCCATAAATAAAGATCGGTGCGAGTGCGTTTGGGAAAACGTTTCATCACGCCCGAGTCACGAATCATCTGGCAGATGGGCTGATAGAGCTGATGAAACCAAGCCTGCACTGCTTCGGGCCATTCGCGCGGTTCTTCGCCCGGTTGACGATTGAGATACCGAAACAGCGCAATGTGACGCAAGAGACGCGCATAATACCGGGGCTCGCTCAAACGTAAATCTACCTCTGGCAAAATTTCATCAGCCTGCGTTACACGTAAAAAATCGCCATAAGCCTGAATATCAGGCAACTCATCCGGTTTGAGATGGGCATGCAGGGGCACGCGCGAAGTCAGCTCAAGCACATGTGCCTGAATCGTCTTGTCGTTATGCAGTCGGGCCACCGAAACCCGATGATGTCCATCCTTGACAAAATACACATCTCCCAACTTGTAAAGCTCCACCGGGCGCATAGGCAGACCATAGCGACGCGCGGCCTCGACCCGCTGCCAACGGTCTCGCAATCCCTCATGTTTGGGGAAAAATGCCAAATCAAACTCCCGGTACCGATCTACACTGCCACGAATCGCATCCAAAGGCACATCTTGCAGACCCAAATCAACTGGCTTGCCCGAAGCCAACGCCGCGCTCAATGGCCCGAAATCCAGCAAATGATTCCGGTAACCACGCAAAAAAGCCATAATATCGCGCATAAGCACCTTGCGCCGGGCCCGATCAAATTGCCGGGCCGCAGGACTATCTTCACCGTACTGCGCCGAGAGTCTTCTATCTTGCTGTTGCAGGAATTCAGGGTCCAGATCGCTCATGGTAACTCCTTGGTGAGCGTTATTCGGGCCGGGGAAATGTTAAATCCAACAATTTCCAGGGATAAACATTGATAATCTCCGTCTGCGCAAAGCGAGAACGGGTAATCTCTGTGTCCCGGTAAACGTGTTGATGACCATGTAAAAGGTAGCGCGGTTTGAACCAGCGCATAAAACTCAAAAAAGCCTTGAATCCAATATGCGGGCGGTCTGCTGCATCGTGAATGCCAAATGGCGGGGAATGCGTTACCAGAATATCGACATAACGTCCGTAAAGAATGCGGTTGGTAACCAGCGCCGGAATCATCTTAAGCATGATACCCCACATCTCGGCTTGTGTAAACTGATAACGCTGATTCCGGTTGTAGCGATGAGAGCCTTCGAAGCCCAAAATGATGAGCCCATCGTTCAGGGTCATGCGGGCGTGAAGATTTGTGCCTCCCTGCGGTTCATGGATGAGCGTGCGATTGGAGCGGTGTTCCGGGCGATCGTGATTGCCATGCACATAAAATAGCGGTTTGTTGAGCATCGAAACCAGATACTCTAAATAATAATAAGGTAAATCGCCGCAACCGATGATAACATCCGCCTCGCCCGCTACCTTGCTCACCGATGGCCCATACAATCGCGGCTCAACTTTATCGCTAACAGCCAACACGCGAAGATGAGCAGGCGGAATCAACTTGCGATAAGCCATGAGCTTAGTTGAGCGAGACCGTGCTAACAGGCCCGGGTCCCGTAAAAAGATTATTGATAGGCGATTCAATGGTCTGATTGATCCAGTCCATCAAATCCATCTCACTGTGCAAATAAGAAATCTCCGCCGCCAAAAGCTCGGGCAAGGTGGTTTTCTCTAGCAGTTCTTGCTTCTGCTCATTGTTTATTTGCAAGACATTGGCTGTAAGATATGCCAACTGTTCAGCCGTTTCTGGCATATCGGCAACCTGAAACTCAATGCCCGAAGCCTGCGTCAGCGCCTCCAAATACCGATCCAGCAACGCATTCACCTTGTCCGAAAGCTTGACCGTGGCCTCTGTGGCCGAATGACTAAGCGTAGCACTGTTGATGCTGGCTTGCAAAAAAGTGGCATCATGGTAAAACTGTGTCACCTTAAAGCGTTCGCCACCATAAATTTGAATCAAAAAAGTGTCATCTGGTTGGCGGCGTACCTCAAAAACATGGGCCAGCGTGCCAATGCGTTTAGGAAGCGGCTGTGGCTCTGTTTTGCTGGGCGGTTGTGCCAGCACAATGCCAAACGGCGTACCTGTGCGAATACACAATTGCAACAAATCCTTGTAACGCTGCTCAAAAATATAAAGCGTCTTTACCTGACCCGGGAAAAAAACCAGGGGCAGCGGAAAGATAGGAACACGATGGGGAAAATGGGTAAAATCACTCATGCTGATTGCGGTAAAGCTATAGCGGGTTTCATTACTTCGCGCAGCAGGATGGTGGCGTAAGCCCCTTTGGGGAGATAAAAACTAAGCTGGATGCCTGCTGAGACCGCCTGAACCGTCACCGGTTGCAAAAACAAACGTCCAACCCGACGATTGCCGTCAGTGCGGTTTTTGCGCCATTGCTGCGGCGTCACCGGGGATGTGGCCTGAATTTCCGCCTCCAGCGCGGCGGCATCCGCTTGCGGTTGTCTCATTTTATACCCAAACAGCGGGCCTGTAAAGCTAATCTCACGGCGCTCAAAGCGGGCCTGGTCAGTGGCCAGATCATCCACAAAAAACATGCCGCCCGTATCGGTCTTCTTGACCAAATCGCCTGGCAACAACTTATCAAACCAGCCCCGCTCCATGCGCAAGGTCAGATAATCATTGAAAAGCTGTGATTGATAGGCCGAAATCAGCAACTTGCTCAGCCATTTTTGGCGGGGACGCCGCTTTTTGCCCATTAAAATCGCCAAGCCCTGCTCTGCGTTATCGCCAAATTTGCCAAAGCGCTGTTGACCGAAGAAATTTGGCAGCCCGCGCATCTCTAAAGCCCGCACCGTGTCGGTGGCCCGGCCCAGCGCATTCGGCTGCTGCGGATGCAGGATGGTGATGGTAAAGCGATTACCCAGCAAGTGCCCGGGACGCAGCTTGCGATTATGGGGAATCGCCCAGTTAAAACCGTAGCCCAACCCCAAAATAGCCTCTTTGGCTTGCTGCGGACTCACCTCGGGCAATGATAGCACTTGTGTCACTCGGGCATGCTTATCCTTAAGTCCGGCATAACCAATGCCATCGGCCCGAATTCCCAGCGCCCGGGCCAAATGCTCTACCATCTCGCGGGTAGTCTGCCCCTCACGGCTGAGTTGCACAAAAAGATGATCCCCTGCGCCAGTGGGAGCATATAACGGCTGTTCCTCCACAATAAAATGGGCAGGCTCCATCTTTATTTCGCCACCAATGCCGGGCAGCTCAGGCGTGATGTACGGCAACTCAGTCGGCATCGTGGATAGCAGTGTAGGGGTAGGTAAATGCGCCCGGAAAATCATCTGCAACCTTCTTTTGCTTGCCCATCCAGGTCTCAATGTCCAGCCGGAAAACCGCAGTCACCTTAATTTCCTCCGGTTGTGCGCGCTTGTAATCTGCATCAGGTTGGAGATGCGGAAAATACTTCTCCACCAGCAATTGCAACCCGTAATTGGCTTCATCGCCATCCTCCACCAGTGCAATGTTGCCATAGGCGACCACGCTGGCATATTCCAGGCTAAACGAAAATGCCCGCTCGGCGGGCAGCAGACGACCCATCTCAAAAGCCATGAGCGAGACCCGCGGATGCGATCGCAGCACATCGACCGTGTGTCCAAACTGCGTAGCATGAAAATAAACCGCATGGCGCTGCGCATCATAAACGAACAGGGTGGGTTTACAAAAAGGTTGCTGGCCATCGCTAAAACTCAAGCTAATGGCTGGTACGCGCTGCAAAAAAGCAGCAATCCAGGCATCATCATAAATGCCTCGATCTTTGCGACGGATTGTTGTGTGTGAGAGAGTCATGCTGCCATTTTCGCAAAATAGCGATGAAAGCGCAAATCATCACTTAGTTCGGGATGAAAGGCCGCACCCAGCAAATGCCCCTGACGCACTGCAACAATCACACCATCCTCCGGCAGCCGGGCAATCACCTCGACCTCGGGCCCGATTTTCACCACACCCGGGGCCCGGATGAAAATGGCATGGAACGGGCCTTCTGGATCATCAGGCTGGGCCACCTCGGTCAGCGCAGGCACATCCAGGTCTACCTCAAAACTGTCGACCTGCCGTCCAAAATAATTGCGGTCGACCATCACATTCAGCCCGCCGATGAGTGGTTGGCCCCCTTTCTTCTGCCCGGCGGCATGTTCCGCCAGCAAGATGAGACCTGCACACGTGCCCCAGGTCGGGCGCTGCTGCGTAAACGCGCGTAACGGCTCCAAAAGCTCGTAGGCCACTGCCAGCTTGCCCATGGTGGTAGATTCGCCACCCGGAATGATGAGCCCGTCCAGGTCGTGCAGATGTTTGGGCAAACGCACTTCCTGCGCATCGATGCCCAACGCTTGCAATTTGAGAATATGCTCTCGAAAAGCCCCTTGCAGGGCTAAAACACCAATTTTCATAAGCTCTGTCAAAGATAAATCGCAGATAGCAAACAAGACCCCGAAAACATCGAGGTCTTGTTTGCCTGAAAATGTTGATTTAAGATCATCAAGCAGCCAATAAGCTACCAGCCACGCTGCGCAATCTTTTCTGATTCAGCCATCGATTCCACAGTACGCCCGACCATTGCTTCGCCCAGGTTGCGGCTGACCTCGGCCAAAATGCTGGCATCCTGATAATGCGTCACAGCCTTGACAATGGCATTGGCCCGTTTGGCCGGATTGCCGCTCTTGAAGATGCCGGAACCCACAAACGCGCCATCTACGCCCAATTGCATCATCAGCGCAGCATCTGCCGGCGTGGCAATGCCGCCCGCTGCAAAATTGACCACAGGCATACGGCCCATCTCGGCAGTCAGCTTAATCAACTGATAGGGTGCACCAATGTTTTTGGCATAGGTGAACAGCTCTTCGGGCGCCATGGTTTGCAGGCGGCGAATCTCGCCCAGCACTGTGCGGGCATGACGCACCGCTTCCACCACATCACCCGTGCCCGCTTCACCCTTGGTACGAATCATGGCCGCACCTTCGTTAATGCGGCGCATCGCTTCGCCCAGATTGCGGCAACCACACACAAACGGCACCTTGAAATCCCATTTATTGATGTGATTCTCCTCATCCGCAGGGGTCAGCACCTCGCTCTCATCGATGAAATCCACGCCCAGATACTCCAGAATTTGCGCCTCGACAAAATGACCGATACGCACTTTGGCCATCACCGGAATCGTGACAGCATCCATAATTTCCAGAATCATCTCCGGGTCGCTCATGCGGGCCACGCCACCCTCTGCGCGAATATCCGCGGGCACGCGTTCCAGAGCCATAACCGCCACAGCGCCAGCTTCTTCAGCGATGCGGGCCTGCTCGGCGTTGGTCACATCCATGATCACGCCACCTTTGAGCATCTCGGCCAGGCCAGACTTAACAGTAAAAGTACCAGTTGTTGCTTTCATTAGATTGCTATGCCTCCAGCAAGTAGCATTATTTGTAAAAGTGGGGGACACAAAGTCCTCAGCTTGGTTGTTTTCTTTATTGTACCCCGTCCCTCCCCCTTTCGTCCAGATAGCAGGGGGTTTCTTTCATAGAATGGTCAGGTTTTTGGACATTGCACCCCAAGAGATTTTCTGGCAGCTTTACATCGTGTTAAAATAACAAGCTCATGTTACGCACCAACCGAGCAATCGCCTGATTGTGTAGCAAGGCATTTGTTGCCTTACCGCGATGACGGATATGGATCAACGTGGACAAAAGTTGACGAAAATCGTCCCTTCCTCTCTCGGCAGGCAACAAAAGATCATGGCTCGCAATACTTGACGCTTGCAGCTTTGCGTGAGATTGTCATCGTTATTATGAATCACCCTCTCAGAATCTACATGCACCGGCGCCGTTTGGCCCGGGCCCGACGCCATCAGACACCTGTTTGGCAAAAAACACTCGGCATTGTGGCGATCGTACTCTTTGTTTTGGGTACACTCATCATCACAGTGGGAGCCAGCGCGGCCGCGGCTGCTGGCGGCGTTTATTACTACTTTACCCGTAACCTGCCTGACCCCAGCACCATCGTCACCGAGCAGGAAAACTTCGAGACAGTCAAAATCTATGACCGCACCGGCCAGATTTTGCTCTACGAATCCATCGACCCGCGGCCCTTCCGCGGCGATCGCACCTATGTCACCCTGGAACAAATCAGTCCCTACCTCATCAATGCCACCATCGCCCTGGAAGACCGCTCCTTTTGGGATAATCCCGGCGTGAACATGCGGGGCATTGGGCGGGCCTTTGTGCAAAACTTGCAGGGTGGCGCACTTCAGGGCGGGTCCAGCATCACCCAACAGCTCGTCAAGAATGTGCTCATCTCCCCCGAAGAACGTTTTCGCCGTTCGTACACCCGCAAAATTAAAGAAGTGCTAATGGCCATGAAAATCACCCAGGAATATCCCAAAACACAAATCCTGGAGTGGTATCTTAACAACAACTTTTATGGCAACTTCAGCTATGGCATCGAATCTGCTTCGCAGACTTATTTTGGTAAATCTGCCAAAGATTTGAACTTGGCCGAGGCCGCGGTTTTGGCCGCATTGCCGCAGTATCCTGGCCTTAATCCCATCCAATCTATGGAAGATGCCAAACGGCGGCAGCTAAAAGTACTCAACGCCCTGGTCGAGGCCGGCTACATCACCCGAGCCCAGGCCGATGAAGCCTATGCCCAGCCCCTGGATGTGCGCGATTCACCCCTGGAGCGCTTTGAAAACGATGTCGCCCCACACTTTGCACTCTACGTGCTGGATCAGCTCAAAAAAGAATTCAACACGCCCGATGATCCCTACTTCATCTGGCGCAACGGGCTGACTGTGCGCACCACCCTGGATGTGAAATTGCAGCATGAAGTCACCTGCATTGCCCGCCAGCGCGTCGCCCATTTGCAGCACGAAGAAGTTGAGTTGCCCGACTGCCACAAGCTGGAAATCGAACCCTTCCTGCTAAAAAAGAAGCACCGCGACTTAGATCATCATGTGACCAACGCCGCAGCCGTGGTGCTGGATACAAAAACGGGCGAGATTTTATCCATGCTGGGCTCTTTGGATTACAACAACCGGGAAATCGATGGCGAGGTGAACATCGCCCTGGCCGAACGGCAGCCTGGTTCCTCCTTCAAGCCCATCACCTACCTTACCGGTTTTAGCCAGGGGCTGACCCCTGCCACCGTTGCCTGGGATGTGCGGCAAGTCTTTCCCGACGCGGTAGAGCCCTACACGCCCGAGAACTACGATCGTCGTTATCACGGGCCAGTTTCCCTGCGCACCGCATTGCAACGCTCCTACAACATCCCCGCAGTGTGGGTGATGCACGAAGCAGGCGTAAAAAATGTGGTGGGCATGGCTCACCGTCTGGGCATCACCAGCCTGAACAAAGATTACTACGGCCTGAGCCTGACTCTGGGCGGCGGCGAAGTCAAGCTGCTGGACATGGCTTACGTGTTTGCCACCCTGGGCAACGGCGGCGTGATGAAGGGCGAGCCGGTACTGCCCGAGGCCCTGCGTCCCGGCTATCGCACCCTGAACCCCGTTTCTATCCTTGAAGTAACAGACCGCGAGGGCGTGGTGCTAAAATCTTACCAGGGCCCGCAAGAACAACGCATCATCAGCCAGCAACTGGGCTATCTCATGGATAACGTCCTTAGCGACCCCTCTCCCCGGCCCCCTGCATTCGGCTCATTGGGCCAATACCTGGAGCTATCTGATCGCCCCATCATTGCCAAAACAGGCACTACCAACGATTTTCGCGATGGCTGGACCATTGGCGCCAGCCCCCAAATTGCTGTAGCAGTCTGGGTGGGCAATGCCGATAACACCCCCATGGAGCATGTTTCCGGCTCGGTGGGCGCTTCCCCCATCTTTCACGACATTATGAGCTACGCTCACCGCAACCTATCCGTTGAAACCTGGAAAGAGCCCGAAGGCATTGTGCGTCGCACCGTGTGCAACGAAAGTGGTTTGCTGGCCACCGACATCTGCCCGCATCGGCACACCGATATCTTCATCGAAGGCACTGAGCCCAAAGAGAACGACAACTTTTGGCAGATTTTCGAGATAAACAAACTCACAGGCAAATTGGCCACTCCCTACACACCGCCCGAACTCATCGAGCGCCGCGTTTATCCTGTTTTTCCTCCTGTGGCCGAAGATTGGGCCAAAGAACAGGCTGAGCTAGGACGCATTGAACTGCCTCCCACCGACTATGATGACAGCTTCGGGCCCATCTTTACCAACGAAGAACTGGCCATTGCCCGGCCCGCGCCTTTTGGCTACGCCAGCGGACGGGTCGAAATTTGGGGAAACGCCCGCAGTGGCGATTTTCGTCTCTATCAGCTTCACTTTGGGCAGGGATTGCAGCCGCAAAATTGGCAGCAAATCGGGCCCGACCACTACAATCAGGTAGATAAAGGCATTCTGGAATACTGGGACACCGCCGGACTCAACGGGCCCTACACCCTGCGCCTCACCGTCATCGAAAACAACGGCAATGTACGACAAGTGGCCATTCCTCTTACCATCGACAACACAGCGCCCAGCATCCTGCTCACCACGCCCGAAAATGGCCGGATTTACAGCAAAGAAGATGACGAATGGGTTAATCTCAACGCCCTGGCCACCGATGACTGGTCAATGGATCGTGTGGTCTTCTTCCTGGATGATAGTCCACTCATCACCACCACAGTCTCCCCTTACGGCGCAAAATGGACCATCACCATGTCCGATACTGTGCCTTCATTGGATATGCCCCCCATTGTCAGCACCGAAACCATCACCAACGCCGATGGTTCTGTTACCACCCGAGAGAAAATCATCAGCACCGTCAAAGCTGATCCGCAAGAGCCCAGCCGCATCATCCTCACGCTGGATAACGGCTTTGGCATCATTCACGACACCCACGGCTACACCGAAACGCACACCTTCAAGGCGGTCGCCTTCGATGCTGCAGGTAACAAAGCTGAAAGCACCACCATTCGCATCTTTGTCATCCACAAAGAGGGCAAAGGCCCCAAGCCGCGTGGGCAATCGGGATGGCTGCTCGATTTAGAAGACCCCACCCGCTACGCATTGCGGCAATGCCGACTAAAGGATAAAAGCTAGGTAATGAGTATTTTTGCCTGATGCTAACTGTTCCCGCTGCCAGCATAATCCCCAATCCCGACCATCCCATTCCTCCCATGCCCCACATTCTCATTACCAATGATGATGGCGTTCATGCGCCCGGATTGCTGGCTTTGGCCCAGGCCTTGCGTTCCGTGGCCCATGTCTCCATCCTGGCTCCGCATCGCAACTGGTCGGTGAGCGGCCACAACAAAACCATGAACAAGCCATTGCGCGTGTGGTCTGTTACCCTGGCCGACGACAGCGACGCCCTGACAACGGATGGCGGCCCCTCCGATTGCGTGGTGCTGGCCACCCGCGGTCTGCTCGCCGAACAGGTTGATTTGGTCATCTCCGGCATCAACAATCGTCCCAATCTGGGCAACGACATCACCTACTCGGGCACAGTTGCCGCGGCCATGGAAGCCACCATTGCCGGATTTCCTGCGCTGGCCATCTCTGCCGAAGAAGGTGAGCCCCGGCACTGGGATGCAGCCGCCCAGGTTGCTGCCCGCATTGCCACCAAAGTGCTGCAAAATGGTGGCTTGCCCCGCGAAACGCTGCTCAACATCAATGTGCCCAATCTGCCCGAATCGGGCCTGAAGGGCTGGCAGATAACCCGCCTGGGGCAGCGACGTTATCATGATGAGCTGCTGGTGCGCCAGGATTCTGACGGGCGACCGTATTATTGGATTGGCGGCGAAGCTCCCACCAGCATCCTGGAGCCGGGAACCGATGTACAGGCCCTGGCTCACGGCTACGTTTCTATCACCCCGCTGCATTTGGACATGACCCATCATCAGGTGCTTGATGCCATGGGCGCTTCACTTCTGGCTGCTGCACCCGTTTCGTAACATGCACTCTCTTTTTGTTACTACTAAGATAGCCCGGCTGGAAACCACTAAGACACGAAGTCGCAAAGGCACAAAGAAAGAAAAAGTTTTGAAATGCTTAGTGTTCTTCGTGTCTTTGTGCCTTTGTGGTGATTGAAGTCGGGTACGTTAGTAATTACCTCTTTTTTAAGATTTCAAACCTTATGGCTTTTCGACCTCTTTTTACCCGCGACCGTGTTTGGGCGGGCCTGGGCGCTGGCATTCTGCTGCTTTTGGCCTTGCTGATGCTGTTTTGGGCCCGAAACCGGCCCCTGGGCCCGGGCACAGCCATCCTGGGCGGGCTGGCCTTGCTCATGCTGGGGATGAGTGCGCTGCTCATCTACCGACTGTGGGCGCTGCACACCCTGGACTACTGGGTCCAGCGCGACGCTATCCACATCCACTGGCTGGGCGAAGAGGCGGTGATTCCGCTGCCTCATGTGCAAGAGATTATTCCCGCCACCCTGGCCTTGGCTCCCGATTGGTGGCGCTGGCCCCAACAATGGCTGCAAAGCGATGCCGAAAAGCGTGTATTTAGTTACGCTACCCAACCGCCCGAGCAATCGCTGGCCATTGTCACAGCCGATGAGGTTTATCTGGTTTCACCGCAGCGGCCCCAGGATTTTGTGCAGGCGTATGAGCAAAGGCAGCAATTTGGCCCTGCCCGCTTGCTGAAGCGTGTCATTTATCTGGCTCCCTGGCGGCAGCATTGGCTGCTGACTGATCGTCTGGCTCAGGGCGCGCTTTTGGGAGGATTGGTCTTGGGGTGGTTGGTGCTGGGCTATGTTATTTGGCGCTATCCGCAATTGCCCGCAACCATCGCCCTGCACATGAACAACCAGGGCATGCCCGATTTACTGAGCCCGCGTCATGCCATCTTTTTGCTTCCTGGCATTGCTTTGCTGATTGGCTTTTTGAATGCAGCCATTGGATTTGCATTTTACGGGTATCAGCGTTTCCTTTCCTATTTGCTGTGGAGTCTGTCCTTTCTTTTGCAAATCATCACCTTTTTGGCGGTGGCCAACCTCATCAATTTGGCGGTGAGGGGCTAACCTGATGATAACACCAGGGTCTTTGTTCATGTTGGTTACAGGATTTGTGCTGGCTGCGCTGGCGGGCCTGCTGGGCTGGCGCGCGCGTCTGCTCACGCCCGGAGGCGCGTTAGGCGCGACGCTCATCGGAGGCACGGTTTTTGGTTTTGGCGGTCTGGTGTGGGCGGCAGCGCTCATTAGTTTTTTTGTGCTGAGCAGTTTGATTTCCTTGTTCAGCAATGCTCACAAGGCCCGCGCTTTAGCCCGGGCTCACAAATCGGGCCCGCGCGATCTGTTGCAAACCCTGGCCAATGGTGGCTTGCCCGCACTCATGGCCCTGGCTGTCGGCGCTACCGGGCATAGCTCGCCCTGGTATCCTTATTTCACTTTGGCCTACTTTGGCGCACTGGCCGCGGCTACCGCCGATACCTGGGCCACCGAGCTGGGAATGCTCTCGGCGCAGCAACCACGGCTCATCACCAGTGGCCGTCCCGTTCCCGCGGGTCTTTCTGGCGGCATCACCGGCGCCGGACTGACAGCCAGTGTTACGGGCGCAGCCATCATGGCGCTGGCCATTTTCGGATTCATCCAGGGCGCTTCGCTGCTTAGCACGGGCCAATGGTTCCTGCAAGACTGGTTTTTGTTGCTGGTTTTGCCATTTGGCGGCATGGCAGGTTCATTGGCCGATTCATTTTTGGGCGCAACGCTCCAGCGGTTGTATTATTGCCAGCACTGCCAACAATTTACCGAGCAATCTACCCATTCTTGCGGCCAGCCTACTCGCATTGTCCACGGATACTCCTGGGTCAACAACGACGTGGTGAACTTTTTCGCTACCCTTGCCGGAGCGCTGGCTGTCATTCTTGCTTCACTTTCCATTCTAATTTCATGAATTCAACAGCCTCATCCTCCCCCGCAGTGCCCTTGCTGAGCATCATCATTCCTGCCTACAATGAAGAACATCGTCTGCCTGAGTCGATGCAACAAATTTTGGCTTGGCGGCAGTCTGTGCCTTACGATGTCGAGATTATCATTGTTGAAAATGGCAGCACTGATCGTACCACTCAGATTGCCGAAAGTTTTGCTGCTGCCCACAAGGCTGTCCGTGTCATTCACAGCGATAAAGGCAAAGGTGCTGCTGTGCGTGCGGGCGTCTATGCGGGCACGGGCGAGTTTCTCTTCATCTGCGATTCCGATCTTTCTATGCCCATTGCCGAGGTGGAAAAATTCTTGCCGCCGCAACTTTCAGGCTACGATGTGGCCATTGGCAGCCGCGAAGCGCCCGGCGCCCAACGTTTTGGCGAACCCGCCTATCGTCATTTGATGGGGCGCGTTTTCAATGCCATTGTGCGTATTTTGGCCGTGCCTGGCTTTCAGGATACACAGGCAGGCTTCAAAATGTTCCGTCGCACAGTAGCCCGCGAGATTTTCCAATATCAAACCATCACCGGCTGGACATTTGATGTCGAAGCACTGTTCATTGCCCTGAAACTGAATCGGCAGATTGTCGAAGTTCCCATCAACTGGTATTTTGATGAAGACAGCCGGGTAAACCCCCTAAAAGACACTTGGCACATGTTCTGGGATGTACTCACCATTCGTTTCAATGATCGTCGCGGCATTTACGATTCGCCGCGGCATCCTGTTGCCTAACGCTATTTATTGAGGATTTTATGACTAACGCATCACTTTCGGAACTTAAAGCCATCGCTTCGCAGGTCGAAAGCGATCCCAAATCGGCCCGCAAGGCCTTGCGCCGTTTAGCGCCCGATTTACCGCAAACCTCGCCCGTGCAAACGGCATTGGGCATGACTTATCTTTCGTTGGGCCAGCCCCGCGATGCCATGCGAGCCTTTAAGCGGGCCATTGAGTTCGATGCTACCGACCCGGTTCCCCGCTATCAACTGGGTGTTTTGCAATCGGATCAGGGCTTGCTACCCCAGGCCGAGGTTCATTTGCGCGCGGCTGTGGCTGCCACGCCTGATGATCCCGATTACCTTGCAGCCCTGGGCTTTAACTTCTACCGTGCCGGCAAGGATGTTCCGGCCCGCGAGACCCTGGAAAAAGCACTGGACGCGGGCGCAGCAAACGAAAATACCTTTGTGGCTCTGGGCTACCTTTATTATGAGGCAGGGCGTTTGCAGGATGCTCGCACCAACTTTGCCCGTATTTTGGATTTGGACCCCGAGCGGGGCGACATCTACAACAACATGGGCTACCTCGCCATCCTCACCGGCGATCTCGTACAGGCGCGGGAAGATTTGGCCACCTGTCTCGAAAAGAACGACGATTATCTGCGGGCCCACTACAACCTGGCGCTGCTAACCTGGCTGGAAGGCCGGCAGGATGCGGCCATTGATTTATACAAAGCCGCGCGGGCCAAAGATCGGCGCGACGCCGAACTTCAGCAGCACATCGCCGACTTTGATGAAATCATGCAGCACTACGACGATGACAAGCAGCTCACCGCACTCAAAAACAAACTGGTTGTCGCGATCAAGACTGGGCGCCTAAAGTAGCAGCCCCACCCGAAATCATGGCGGCGAGCCGTAGCTCATCACCTGCCTGCAACACCACCTGCTCATCTACAACCTTGCCATTGCAGATGAGCAGGTAGCGTTCAGGATCCAGGTGTCGGGCCAGCAGAATCTGATGAGCGGTCTGCCCTGGCTCCACTTCCCAACGCTCTTTACGTAAACGAACAATAACTTTTTGGGTCTTCATGGGCTTGTGTTTTCGGGACTTGAAGCATACAATAACTGCATAGCTTCTGCAAGCTGATTGCAGCGGCTATTTTGCGCGTCCAGCAGTTTTCCCTCGTTGCTATCTCTCATCATCAGGAGCTTTGTCATGCAGTTTAAAACCATCATCGAACCTTTTCGTGTCAAAACTGTCGAGCCTATCCATCACACCACTCGCGAACATCGCTTGCAGGCCATCGAAAAGGCGGGCTACAACCCCTTTTTGCTCAAAGCTGAAGATGTGCTTATTGATTTACTCACCGACTCCGGCACAGGAGCCATGTCATCCCGACAGTGGGCGGGCATGATGCTGGGTGATGAATCATATGCCGGGGCCAGATCGTTCTACAAATTCGAAGCAGCGGTACACAAAATCACCAACTTCAAGCATATTATGCCCACGCATCAGGGGCGGGCAGCAGAGCGCATCCTGTTTGGAACCTTGCTCAAAGCGGGCGATATTGTCATCAACAACACCCATTTTGATACCACGCGGGCCAACATCGAAATCACCGGGGCCATTGGCTTGGATTTACCCATCGACGAAGCGCACCAGCCCAAGACTTATCATCCATTCAAGGGCAACATGAACCTGGACAAGCTGGAACAAGCCCTAAACGAGCATGGCGCGGCCGTGCGTATGGTAATGATGACTGTCACCAATAATTCTGGGGGTGGGCAGCCGGTGAGCATGGCCAACATTCGGGCAGTGAGTCAAATTGCCCATCGGCATGGCGTGCCCTTTTTTATTGATGCCTGTCGTTTTGCCGAAAATGCTTGGTTCATCAAAATGCGCGAAGAGGGTTATGCCCATAAAACGCCCCTGGAGATTGCCCAAGAGATGTTCAGCTACGCAGATGGCGCCACCATGAGCGCTAAAAAGGATGGCATGGCCAACATCGGCGGCTTTTTGGCCATGAATGATGATGATTTAGCGATGCAATGCAAGAATATGGAAATCTTGGGCGAGGGCTTTCCTACTTATGGTGGTTTGGCCGGCTACGATTTGGAGGCCATTGCCGTGGGCCTGGAAGAGGCGTTGAATCCCGATTATTTGCGCTACCGCATTCGTTCCATCGAGTATTTGGGCGAGCGTATGAAACAATCGGGCATTCCATTCATCGAGCCCACAGGTGGTCACGCCGTTTACATCGATGCCCGGGCCCTGCTGCCACATATCCCCTGGAACGACTATCCGGCCTGGGCGCTGTCGCTGGCATTGTACATCGAAGGGGGCATCCGCTCGGTAGAAATTGGCTCGGTGATGTTTGGCCGCCAGCCCGATGGCTCTGAAAAGCCCGCAGCCATGGAACTGGTGCGTATGGCTTTTCCGCGGCGCATGTACACCCAAAGTCATGTCGATTACCTGGCCGAGGTGCTGGATTACATCAAAGAGATTAGCCCCCGTATTCGTGGCGTGCGCCTGGTAGAAGAACCCCCTGTGCTGCGTCATTTCACCTCTCGTTTTGCGCCCGTGCAAGGTTCAATTTTGATTTGAGCGCCCATGGCAGCAGGGGGCGACGCAGCGCCCGCTCTCATCTGTTTCTCAAAAACATCATTTGGCTGTACAATAACAGCATGAAGGCAACACCGTTGGGCCCGCAGTGGCTATCCATCGACTTGCAACCTTATGCCGGACGCTACGTGGCTCTGGTCGAAGGTCGCGTGGCCGCAGTTGCCGACACCTACGCAGGTGCGTTTGCCCGGGCCCGCACAGCCCATCTTCGCCGAATGCCCATCATCCTCAAAATCAAAGCTCCCGTCACGGAGTAACACCATGACCGCTATCCTCACCCTTCCCCATCCATCCTTGCAGCAGGCGCACAAGGCTCTGCTGACTTTGGCGCCCGATGCCGTGCTGGTTGGCGGTGCTGTGCGCGATAGGCTTTTGCAACGCCCCGTGCGCGATCTCGATTATGTGGTGCATGGCAACGCCCTGGCCATTGGGCGTAAGTTGGCCGACGCACTGGGCGCAGCTTACTATCCACTGGATAAAACCAGAAAGATCGCTCGCATCGTGTGGCTGCAAGCCAACGAAAACTTGATTATCGACATCTCCTCTCTCATTGGCATTACCCTGGAAGAGGATATTCGCCGCCGCGATTTCACCATCAATGCCATCGCCATGAAGCCAGATGGCCAGATTTATGATTTGCTGGGGGGTGTCGATGATTTACAGCAACATCTTTTGCGTCCGTGCAGCGCCGATAGCCTGTACAATGACCCTGTGCGCACCTTGCGGGCTGTGCGCTTTTTGTACACCTTCAGCCTTAAATCTGCGCCCGGTCTTGAGCAACTCATGTGGTATGCAGCTTCGCGGCTGCGATTGGTCAGCCCCGAGCGCCTGCGGGATGAGCTGCTCAAAATCATGGCCCTGCCACAGCCGCATCTGGCCCTTGAGCGTCTGACCGATTGGCGCATTGCAGATGAAATTCTGCCCGAGCTGGTGGCACTGCAAGATATCGCACAACCTCAGCCCCATGTCTACGATGTGTACCGTCATTCGCTCAACACCTTGGGCTGGTTGTCACGGCTGGATCGCTGGCTGGCTGGCGAAGATTTGCCCGATGATGCCACCGGCCAGCGCATCCAGCAGCACTTACAGCCTTATCGGGCCGATTTACGCGCCTACCTGCAAGTCAACCTCAGCGCAGAGCATCCACGCTGGTTGTGGCTACGCTTTGCGGCGCTGGCCCACGATTGGGGTAAAGCCCGGGCATTCCGTGAGGATGAGATGGGCAACATTCATTTTTATCGCCACGAGGAACTCGGCGCCGAATTGGTGGCTGATTGGATGCGGAACTATCGATGCGCAAAAACAGAGCAGACCTTTGTGCGTACCCTCTGCTCCCAGCACATGCGGGTCATGGGCCTCTTCATCGATGAGCAAAAACCCAGCTCCCGGGCACTTTTCCGGTTTTATCGAGATTTGGGGGAGGCTGCCCCTGCCGCCATTTTGCTCTTCCTGGCCGATTTTTTGGGAGCCCGCGCATCGCAGATAGACATGGAGGAACTGGAGCGGGCGCTGGCGCACACGCAAGCCTTCTTGCAGCCCTTTGCCCAGCAGGATGAGAAGCCCCCTGTGCCCGCACCTCTGCTTAATGGCAACGACATCATCGCCTGTTTCGATACTTTGCCCGGGCCCATCATCGGGCGCTTGCTGCGCTCATTGCAAGAGGCCCAGGCCGCGGGTGAAGTCGAAGACCGCGATCAAGCCATCGGTTATCTTGAAACACTGCTGAATGCGTAGCATCAGCTACTAAACCACAGCTTTTCACAAAAAATGCGTTACTACGAAGGTCGCCCGGCTAAAAACCACTAGGACACGAAGCCACAAAGGCACAAAGAAAGAAAAAGTTTTGAAATGCTTAGTGTTCTTCGTGTCTTTGTGCCTTTGTGGTGATTGAAGTCAGGTCCGTTAGTCATTACGAAAATGTAGAATTTGAACAAAAACAAGCTTCATACAATCACACTATGACCGAAAAACAATACAAAGTCGGGCCCGACGATTTCACCGTAGATGAAGCCCGATGGCAACAAGCCCTGACCCG
>Ga0256914_1001053_pt1 | contig 26304 bp, 37 predicted proteins | sample HulkmetaG_FD_191571 | JGI IMG/M metagenome (GOLD analysis project Ga0256914, IMG submission 191571) | Hydrothermal chimney microbial communities from Main Endeavour vent field at the Juan de Fuca Ridge, Pacific Ocean - Hulk | ecosystem: Environmental > Aquatic > Marine > Hydrothermal vents ... | reverse complement strand
CGAGTGCAACTTGCACGACGATCAACACGGCGGTACCGCCGAAATAAAACGGTACACCCATAGTTTTCACAAGTATCCAAGGAAGCGTCGAAATAAGCCCTAGATATATAGCGCCGCCGAATGTCAGCCGACTAGCGACCTCGTTTATAAATTCGGCGGTACTTTTACCGGGTCTGACTCCAGGTATGAATCCGCCCTGCTTTTTAAGATTCTCGGATATATCTTTCGCGTTAAAAACGATAGAAGCGTAAAAATAAGCAAAAAATACGACACCCAAAAACATCAATATATTAAATAAGTAGCCATTAGGACTCAAAAGATCGGCAACCTTTTGAACATATGGATTCGTACTTCCCGACAATAGTGTTGAAGGCATCATCAATACCGCCGATGCGAAAATCGGAGGAATAACACCGCTTAAATTCACTTTGATAGGAATATAGTTCATAACCCTTTTGTTCTGATTTTGCATCATCGTCTTTCTCGAATAAGAGATAGGAACACGCCTCTCTCCAAGCTCTACATAGATGATGACACCGATTGTAACGATAATAACCGCCAATATCCCTATAACGACTAGGAAGTTAAGTTCACCCGTATTTACAAGATTTACCATACCTCCGATTGCCGAAGGAATACCCGATACGATACCGGCAAAGATAATGAGAGATATACCGTTACCGATACCTCTTTGAGTTATCTGTTCACCTATCCACATAAGCATCATAGTACCTGTGAGCATTGAGAATGCCGCAATAGGAATAAACAGACTCATATCGATCATGATCGCACTCTGACCACCGCTGCCCATACTCTGAAGACCCATAGATACACCAATAGCCTGAACAAGAGTAATCGCAACCGTCGCATAACGAATAATCTGCATATATTTCGTCATGCCGTCTCGTTCTTTTTTCATTTGACCAAGAGTCGGAAAAGTTGCGGCAAGAAGCTCCATTATAATCGAAGCGGTGATATAAGGCATAATTCCGAGAGAAATGATACTTAAACGACTAACGGCGTTACCGCTGAACATATTAACCATACCAAGCGCATTGTTGGAATTTGAATCAAAAAAAGCTTTGATTACATCAACATTAACGCCTGGAACCGGTACATAAGACAAAATCCTATACGCAAACAAAAACCCGAGCGTAATCAGGATCTTGTTTGTTAAGTCTTTTCCCATCGTTAGTTACCGCTGGTTGTGATATTTTCGTCTTTGATCTTAGATGCAAGATCTTTTGCACCCTTGCCTATAAGTTTGATTTTCTTCACACTGCCTTGAAGTTTGTGAACGGATTTGATACTCTCGAAAGTAATTTCATCAAGAGCGGCAACCTTCGTCACTTTTTCGATATTTATAACATAAGGCTTTTCTACACGAGAGGTAAATCCGACTTTAGGAAGTCTTCTTTGTAGCGGCTGCTGTCCGCCTTCAAATCCTCTTTTTCTACTAAAGCCTGTTCTGCTTCTTTGACCTTTATTACCTCTTGTGGCAGTTTTACCCATTCCACTACCCTGACCGCGACCCACTCTTTTTCTATTTTTTGTAGATCCGTCCGCGGGGCTTAGATTATGAAGTGCCATTGACTATCCTTTATTATTGTTTGATCATGCTAAGCGCTTTAACGGTCGCTCGCACAAGATTGTTAGGATTGTTCGAACCCAATGATTTTGTCAAGATATCTTTGATACCGGCTAGTTCGAGGACAGGTCTAGTCGCACCACCGGCGATTACACCGGTACCTTCGCTCGCCGGTTTCAACAATATTCTGCTCGCATTGTATTTTAGTTCGATATCATGAGCGATGGTTGAGCCTTTCACATTTACCTTGACAAGGTTTTTAAACGCATCGTCCACGCCTTTTTTGATCGCGTCGGGAACCTCTTTGGCTTTACCTGTTCCAAAACCGACAATCCCGTCTCTGTTACCCACAACGACAAGTGCGGTAAATCTAAATCTTCTACCACCCTTGACAACTTTCGTTACCCTGCCGATGTTAACGATAACTTCTTCAAAATCTTCTCTATTTATATTTTCCATTATCATTGACCTTATAGTGTTATTCCATTTTCTCTGAGTGCTTCCGCAAACGCAGCGACTACGCCATGATACCTGTTGCCTCTTCTATCAAAAACAACTTTCTCAATACCTTTTTCTTTTAAAGTAACCGCAAATGCTTTAGCTACTTCAACTGCTGCATCTTTATTAGCACTAAGTCCTAATTTTTTACCGTCAACACTTGCGAGTGTAGTAGAATTAACATCATCGATCGCTTGAGCGTATAAATGTTTGTTCGATTTGAACAATGCAAGTCTTGGTGTTTCTTCAGTACCCGAGATTTTCCCTCGAATTCTTCTTATTCTTCTTGCTTTTAGCGCATTTTTCTGTTTTAATAATTTAGTTCTCATTCTTTACCCCTACTTAGCTGCTGTTTTACCGGCTTTTCTGACGATAACTTCATCAGCGTACTTGACACCTTTGCCTTTATATGGCTCTGGTGGTCTGAAAGCTCTTATCTCTGCTGCAATTTGACCGATTACCTGTTTATCGTCACCCTTTATAGTTATAAGGTTTTTTTCAACCGCAATAGATACATCTTTCGGAAATTCATAGTTGATAGGGTGGGAAAAACCAAGTTGTAATTCAAGAACGTTTCCTTTCACGGCCGCTCTGTATCCTACTCCGTTTATCTCGAGCTTTTTCTCGTAACCTTCCGTAAGACCGATTACGATATTGTTGGCTAAAGATCTGAACGTACCCCAAAACGCTTTAGCTTGTCTGTCCTCGCCTTTAGGGGAGAAGACTATTTCGTTATTTTCGACTTTTATGTTGACAAAATCCTTCGTATCGAGCTTTTTTTCCACATTGCCCTTTTTAAAACTCAAGATTGCGCCATCAAGTTTTACATCAATTCCTGACGGAATCGTTACCGGTTGTTTACCAATTCTTGACATTATTTTCCTTTTTTACTTGTCTACGATTAAATCGAATGCCGTAAAAACATTGACTCTACCATATACTACAGATAACTTCACCGCCGACATTCTCTTTATGTGCGGCTTCGTTACTTAGTACGCCTTTTGAAGTACTAACCACGATAGTACCGTAACCGTTTTTAAATCTCTTGATATCCGATGCGGGTTTATAAACACGACGACCGGGTTTGGAGATTTTTTTCACTTCGTTGATAACTTCATTCCCGTTGTCATCATATTTTAGTACTACTGAAATAAACTTCTTGTTACCGTTTTCTTTTACGTTATATGATTCTATGTACCCTTTTTCTTGAAAAATCTTTACGACGGATTCAACAAGTTTCGAGTGCAGAAGTTCAGTAACTTCGAGTTTTCTCATAGATGCGTTTCTGATTCTTGTTAATGCGTCCGATACGAGATCATTTACCATCTTCTATCCTTACCAACTTGATTTTTTGATTCCGGGCAATTTGCCTTCGTTTGCCATTTTTCTAAAACAAACTCTACAAATACCGAAATCTCTATATACAGAGTGAGGTCTTCCACAAATTTGACATCTTGTGTATGCTCTCACTGCAAACTTAGGCTTTCTCTTCGCTTTTGCGATCATCGATTTCTTTGCCATTATTCACGACCCTTTGCAAATGGAATTCCAATTAATTCTAATAACTTAAATGCCTCTTTATCATCTTCCGTTGTTGTTACAATAGTGATATTCATACCATGTGTTTTGATAATATCATCAAACTTCACTTCAGGAAAAACAAGTTGCTCATCCAAACCAAAGCTATAGTTTCCATGACCGTCAAATCCATTTCTAGGCAAACCTCTAAAATCTTTTACTCTCGGCAACGTTATAGCGATAAGTTTATCCAAAAACGTGTACATACGATCGCCTCTTAGCGTCACTTTCACACCTATCGGAAAATTCTCTCTTAGTTTAAAACCGGCAATCGATTTTCTAGCTCTGGTCACCACCGCATGCTGACCGGCTATCAACGAGATGGTATCTTGAACATTTTGAAGAATTTTAGAATCTTTCGCCTCTTCGCCTGCACCGACACTCACGGAAATCTTTTCTATACCCGGAACCTGCATCGGATTTTTTATACCGAATTCGCTAACCAAAGCGGGTTTGATATCATTTGCGTATTTCTCTTTTAATCTAACAGTCATCTTCTACCCTTCCACTTTTGCTACATTTGAAATATGAATAGGCATCTCTTTATTTTCAAATCCGCCTTTTGGGTTCTCTTCGGTAGGCTTTGTCGCTTTTTTCGCGATTTTACATCCGGCGACAATCACCTGAGAAGTTTTAGGCATCACCTTTAAAACTTCCGCAACTTTACCTTTGTCGTCGCCTGCGATAATTTTAACCGTATCGCCCTTTTTTATTTTAAATTTTACAGCCATTATAGTACCTCCGGAGCGAGTGATACGATTTTCATATAACCCGCATATCTAACTTCACGTCCTATCGGTCCAAAAATCCTTGTACCTATAGGCTCTTTTTTCGCATCAAGAATCACTGCCGCATTCTCGTCGAATCTAATCAGCGATCCGTTTTCTCTTTGAACCTCTTTTTTGGTACGCACGATTACCGCTTTTATAACTTGACCTTTTTTCACTTTTCCGTTTGGAATAGCTTTTTTGACAGAAGCGACGATGACATCGCCGACACTCGCGTATCTTCTTTTGGAGCCGCCGAGCACTTTAATACACATGATCTCTTTAGCGCCGCTGTTATCAGCAACCGCTAGTCTCGTAAATCCCTGTATCATTATTTAACTCCTGTTGCAACAATCTCTTTTAATCTAAAAGATTTTGTTTTTGAAATAGGTCTGCACTCGATCGCAGTAATCGTATCTCCGACATTCGTCCGATTATTTTCGTCATGAACAAGATATTTTTTAAATCTTTTTACAATTTTATGATATCTCGGATGAACAACTTTTCTCTCTACTAAAACCGTAGCCGTTTTATTACCGGCTTTTTTCACTACTGTACCTTGTATCTCTTTTAAAGCCATCGTTATGCCTTAACTTCGCTATTTTTTAGTGCGGATATCGCCGTTTTGATTCTAGCAATATCTTTTCTAATCTCTTTAATCTCGTTAGGATTATTTAATTGCATAGTTCTTAGTTTCGCTTTAACTTTGAACAGCAACAACTTTTTCTCTTTCAACAGTTCGTTCAATGCTTTCGCATCTTTACCATCTAAATCAGTATATTTCATTTTCATTCTCTCGGGTTACGATTTTTGTTTTAAAAGGCAACTTATGTTTCGCTAAAGTCAAAGCCTCTCTGGCTAACTCTTCGTTAACGCCGGCCATTTCAAATATAATTCTGCCAGGTTTGACGTTCATTACCCATCGATCAACTGCACCTTTACCTTTACCCATTCTCGTCTCGAGCGGCTTTGCGGTCAAAGGTTTATCGGGAAAAACTCTAATCCATGACTTGGCTTGTCTTTTTACATGTCTTGTCATCGCAATCCTAGCAGCTTCTATCTGACGAGAATCGATTCTTCCGCCTTCGGTCGCTTTTAACGCGATCTCACCAAACGCTATGGAGTTACCTCTATAAGACTTACCTCTATTTCTGCCTTTTTGCTGTTTTCTATATTTCGTTCTTTTTGGCATCAACATAGCTATTCACCTCTTCTTTTTCTTGCTCTTGGAGCTTTCGGTTCGGGAGCGATACCTTTTGCAAGTACTTCTCCTTTAAAAATCCAGACTTTAACTCCGATTATTCCGTACGTCGTCTGAGCTTCCGCAAAACCGTAATCAATCCTAGCTCGAAGCGTATGGAGAGGAACTCTTCCTTCAAGATACCATTCGGTTCTTGCCATCTCCGCACCGCCCAAACGACCGGCAACTTGAACTTTAATTCCTTTGGCTCCGCTTTTCATCGCTCCTTGAATAACTTTTTTCATAGCTCTTCTAAACGCAACACGACGCTCGAGTTGCGTAGCGATGTTCTCTGCCGCCAGTTGTGCCGAAACTTGAGGTTTTCTCTCCTCTTTTATATTAACGTTTACGCTTTTCCCGATAAGTTTGTTCAATTTATCTCTAAGCTTTTCTATATCCGCGCCTTTTTTACCGATGATAATGCCGGGTCTGGCCGCAACGATAGTAACGCGAAGTTTTTTCGCGGTTCTTTCGATAATGATCTGACTCACACCCGCATAATACAACTCTTTTTTAATAAAAGTTCTGATTTTGTGGTCTTCGCCGACATTAGCAACAGCAGTCTCTGAAGATGGATACCATCTTGAATCCCAGTTTCTGTTCAGCCCAAGTCTTAGACCAATAGGATTAACTTTTTGACCCATCTTTAAGACTCCTTCTTATTTTTATTTATTAACTCGTTAGCCTCTTTTTGCCACGTATCTTCAATTTTGCCCTTGATACCTATTTTCGCATCAAGCTCGGCGATCTGCTCTTTCGACATTTGAGCGATCTGTTCAATAGAAGTGACACCTTCCGCATTGAGTTTTTTCTCCATAGCCGGACCTACTCCGGAGAGAAGTTTAAGATCATTTAAGTCTATCGCTTTTTTTGTCGTTTTTTTCGGGGTTTCATCCGATTTAGCCGCTTTTTTTACCTCGTTCTTTTTTTCAGTGTTCTCTTTTTTCTTCTCTTTTTTTTCGGATACGACTTTTTTAGGCTCCGATACGGTTCCCACTTCTACGAAAATATGGGAAGTAGGTTTCAAAATTCTTGAAGCGGAACCTCTGGCTCTTGGTTTGAATCGTCTCAAAACCGGCCCTTTATCCACTCTGCAAGATAGTATCGTAACCTCTTCCGGCTCATAATCGCCGTTTGCTACTGCGGACGCTATCACTTTCGAGATAATTCCGGCCGCTTTATTGGGCATAAAATCCAAAGAAGCAAGAGCAAGTTCCGCATTCATTCCTTGCACTTCTCTTGCAATCAATCTCGCTTTGTTCGGAGAGAGTCTGATAAATTTCAGTGTCGCTTTACTCATACTCTTCCCCTTAACCTATTTTCTTTTGAACAGAGCCTTTATGACCCTTGAATGTTCTTGTCGGTGCGAATTCACCTAATTTATACCCTACATGATTTTCAGTTATATATACGGGTATAAAATTTCTACCGTTATGTACATTGAACGTAAAACCGATCATATCCGGCAAAATCACGCTTCTTCTCGACCATGTTTTAATAGGTTTTTTATCGCCGCTCTCTTTTGCCTTTATCACTTTTTTCATCAGATGAGCATCAACGAACGGTCCTTTTTTTAAACTTCTAGCCATCTATCTTCCTTTTTTTCTAGAAATAATTAGTTTGTCACTAGCTTTTTTTCTTCTAGTCTTATAACCTTTAGTAGGCATACCCCAAGGACTCACAGGATGTCTGCTAGCGTTGGTCTTACCTTCACCACCACCGTGCGGGTGATCTATCGGGTTCATCGCCGAACCTCTGGTTTGCGGTCTTATACCTCTGTGTCGATTTCTTCCGGCTTTACCGATAACAACATTCGCCCAATCTTCATTACCGACCGTTCCGACCGTCGCCATACATTCCGAAAGAATTTGTCTCATCTCGCCGCTTGGAAGTCTCAAGACGACATATTTCTCTTCTTTACCCATAAGTTGAGCGTAACCGCCTGCACTTCTGGCAATTTGACCGCCTTTTCCCGGTTTCATTTCTATATTATGGATAATCGTACCGACAGGAATGTTTTTCATTTTCATAGCATTGCCCGGTTTTATATCCAAACCGCTTTCGGCTGCTTCGATTTTATCTCCCACTTTTATGCCGGAAGGCTGTATAATATATCTCTTCTCTCCGTCCGCATAAGTGACCAAAGCGATTCTACAATTTCTATACGGATCGTATTCGATAGCCGTTACTGTTGCCGGGATTCCCCATTTTCTTCTTTTAAAATCGATGATTCTATATTTTTTCTTCGCTCCGGCTTCTCTGTGTCTTGAAGTGATTCTACCGTTGGAATTTCTTCCCGCACTTCTTGGAAGCGTTTTAAGAAGACCGGGAACACTCGGTTTTGCCGTAATATCACTTGAATCAAGTCCGGTCATATAACGACGACTCGGTGTATAAGGTCTATATGATTTTATCGCCATCTTATACCTCCAAACTTTCTATTTTCGCGCCTTCGGGCAATTTCACATAGAATTTTTTATAATCTTCTCTTTTGCCTTCAACACCTCTGAATCTTTTCACTTTACCGCTCATTCTCATCGAATTGACTTTCAACGGAACAAAACCGAAATACTCTCTTAAAACTTCTTTTAACCCGTTTTTAGTCATTCTGGGACTTGTCTGTATAACTACGACACCGTCTTCCTGAAGGCCTAAACTTTTCTCAGTGTATAAAATTGATTTAATATCCGTAATATCTGCCATCTTAGCCCTCTTTTGTTAATTGATCATATACGCTTTTTTCGATCACCATCGAATCAAACGCCGCTACCGTAAACGCATTAAGTTCGTTAGACTCCACAAGATACGCGTTAGGTAGATTTCTAAACGCATAAAAACTTTTTTCGTCGATCAGTTTCTTGACAATCAAAGCATCTCTAACCGCAAGCGTTTTAAGAATGGCCGCCGCATCTTTGGTTTTGCCGGACTCCACCTTAATTTTTTCTACGATAAACAATTTACCGTCGTTTGCTTTCTCCGCAATCGCACACTCTAACGCGGCTCTTTTTTGCTTTTTATTGATTTTTTGATTATAGTTTCTATTGTTTTTAGGTCCATGCGCTACACCGCCGCCGACCCAGATTGGACTTCTTGTCGAACCGGCTCTTGCTCGTCCGCCGCCTTTTTGCGCAAACGGCTTTTTGCCGCCGCCTCTAACTTCGGATCTGGTCTTTGCTTTTGCACTATTGGCTCTAAGAGCTGCCTGGTAAGACTTTACATACAAGTACAAGTTGTGAGGATTTACTTCAAAAAACGAAGCCGGCACATCCGCCTCACCACTTTTTTTAAGATTGCTATCCAATACTATCGCTTTACTCATTTTACTATCCTTATCTTACCTAATGCTCCGTTAGCTCCGGCTATCGCGCCCTTAAGCGCTATCACACCGGTTTCGCTATCAAATGAAACGACTTCGTTTTTTACGGTCACTTTCGCATTGCCGTATTGTCCGGGCATCTTTTGACCCGGCTGAACACGACCTGGCCACTCAGCATTACCGATCGAACCGACTCTTCTGTGAAATCTAGAACCATGAGCTCCCGGCCCCCCGGCAAAACCGTGTCTTTTTATGGCACCGCTGAAACCTCGCCCTTTTGAATTGAAAGTCGATTTAACGACTTTAGCTTCCGCAAGCGGAGCGGTATCAAGATCACCCGTCTCTTCGTTTGCGACGGTAAGCGTTATGAACTTATTGAACTCCGGAGCGAGATTATATTTTTTTTGCTGCCCTTTGACGGCTTTATTCGTTTTTTTCGAACTACTATAAGCTACGACAGCTTTTTTATTCTCGTCTATTTCACATACTTTCGCATCTACTACCTTGACTAGCGTTACGGGAACCGCCGGAACCGTGATCGTTCTTGTCATTCCGATTTTTTCTACTATATATTCCATCATCTATCCTTATTTCATCGCTCGAACTTCGACATTCACCTCTGGTGCGAGGTCAAGTTTCATAAGCGAATCAACAGTATCAGTTGTTGCGGAGACTATATCTATAAGTCTCGCATGCATTCGCATCTCGAATTGTTCGCGTGAATCTTTGTTTACATGAGGAGATCTAAGTACCGTATATTTTTTAATCTTCGTAGGCAGAGGTATCGGCCCTCTGATTTCTGCACCTGTTCTCTTGACAGCATCAACGATAGCCGCAACAGACCTGTCTAAAACTCTATGATCATAAGCCTTAAGCTTAAGTCTAATTTTTTCCATCAATTTCCCTTAAAAGAACTTGTCAAACTCTCATCTGACACAAATTTGAACCCGGAGTATACAACAATAAGAGCTTAAAGTCAATATTTTTCGGGCTTTTTACGTAAAATCTACGATTTTTATTTCCTTCTACAAAGGAAATAAATAAATGTAAATTAAAATATATTGAATTTGACAAGAGTGATTTTTTAAGAGTGATTTTATATTTACGGATGAGGAATTTTAATTTTCGAGTTTAAAAGGTAGGCGATAAGCAAAACGAAAAACAATATCACATATAAATTCGTAATAATTTCATAACTGTATATCAAATATAAAACCCAAAGAAGTATCGCACCAAGAGGTGTCGGAACACCTTCGAAATATTTCGTAACACTTCCGGCTTCGCTTTTTATATTGAACTCTATAAGTCTGCGAAGACCGCTTATGATATAAGCGATAAAAACGACTCCTACAACCGCGCTTTCGAACCCGACACCCTTTTGTAAAGCGTAAAACAGCAAAAACGCCGGCATTACTACGAAGGAGATAAAATCCGCAAAGGAATCAAGTTGTACCCCGAACTCACAGGAGAGATTGTATTTTCTTGCGATTTTTCCATCGAGTATATCAAGTCCGCCGGCAATCCATGCAAGAGTGATCGCTACGGTGAATTTACCCTCCTGGATAAAATACATCGCTATTATACCTAAAGAGATATTTGCAAATGTGACGATATTCGCCAAATTAAATCTATTCTCTTTATTGTATAAACTCATATCAATGCCTTTATTAATTTTATAAACTAATTATATCCAAGTCGATGTTTTAATTTGCTATACTAACGACACTATATTAACAAAAGGGAAACATATGGCACAAACCAAAAAAGTGGTATTTATCGCAAAAGATGACTCTATAGAGGAGCTTAAACAACTTTTGACGGATATGGTTAAACCTTCACAAGAAGAGGAGGGATGTCTTTTATACCATATCTATCAAATGAAAGAGAAACCGACCACATTTGTCGTTATAGAGACTTGGGAGAGCGAAGAGGCGCTTGACGGACATAGAAATTCAAAACACTATAAATATTATAAGAGCCATTTCGAACCTTACACAGCCGAAAAATACTCGGATGAGTTGATAGAGTTGGGAGTTTAAACTCCCAACCGCAACTCATCGGCTATCGCTATCATTTGAGAGAAACTCTCAATATTCCAGCTTGCGGTTCCCACCAATATTCCGTCACAATTTTTAATTTGTAAAATCTCTCTTGTGTTCGCGACCTTTACGCTTCCGCCGTACAAAAGAGGAGCTTTGATCTTTTTACGAAGCTCTCCTAAAGTCTCTTCTATCTGTTCGGATGTTGCGGTAAGTCCCGTTCCTATCGCCCAAACGGGTTCATATGCAACGATCAATTTTTCATAAGATAGATCGATCCCTTCAAGTTGATCGAAATTATATGCTATAACCGCATCGATTCCCTCTTCTCTCACCTCTTTCGGCTCACCTATACAATAAACGATCTCAAAACCTTTTGATTTGAAAAAATCGTACTTTTTTGCACAAAGTTCCTGAGATTCACCGAATATGTGGCGTCTTTCACTATGACCGACAAGAATCGTTTTAAGAGAAAACTCTTCGATCTGCTCTAACGCGATCTCTCCGGTATATGAACCTTTTTCAACCGGATAGGCATTTTGTACGCCGACAGTAATCCTTTCATCAAGCAAAAAGCTATCAAGAGCCGTAGCGGGCGGGAAAACCATCACCTTCTGAGAACTTGCGGTATCTTTTATAAAACGATCAAGTCGCTCCAAAAAACCACGCGTACTTTTTCGAGTATGATTTGTTTTAAAATTTGATGCGATTATCATGATGCATTCGCTTTTCTTACAGCTTCAATCCCCGGAAGCATTTTGCCTTCAAGAAGCTCAAGACTTGCACCGCCGCCCGTGGAGATGAAAGTCATCTCATCGATATCTCCCGCACGCTGTACTACATCCGCCGTATCACCGCCGCCTATGATTGTAGTCGCATGAGATTCGGCTATGTAGTGACTCATCATAAAAGAGCCTTTTGAATATTTGTCCATCTCATAAACTCCCATCGGACCGTTCCAAAGAATAGTCTGTGCGTCGTTTAAAGCTTCTCGAAAGAGTCTATTTGTAGCAGGTCCCACATCAAGTCCCATCCACTCTTCCGGAATCTCCTGTATCGGCAGATATTTTACCGGTGCGGTTTCGTTAAACTCGGGAGCTACGACCAGATCAACCGGCAGATAAAGTTTCACACCTCTTCCCATAGCACGATAGATGATCTTTTTCGCATCCTCGATCAAATGATCTTCGACCAACGATTTCCCTATTTCGTAGCCTTGCGCTTTTAAAAAGGTAAAAGCCATACCTCCGCCTATGATGAGTTTATCGACTTTATCCACAAGATTTACAAGAGCTTGAAGCTTGCCGGAGACTTTACTTCCTCCGACAACCGCTATAAAAGGACGAATAGGCGTCATAACGGATTTATGAAAGAAATTCACCTCTTTTTGCATCAAAAAACCGGCAGCCTTATGGTCTTTGTCAAAAAGTGCGGGCAATGCGAAAATTGAAGCATGTTTTCTATGGCTGGCACCAAAAGCGTCATTTACATAAAAATCCGCCATTGAAGCTAAACGCTTGGCAAACTCTTCGTCGTTTGCAGTTTCGCCGGGATTGTATCTTAAGTTTTCAAGCAGTAACACTTCACCGTCTTGAAGATTTTGAGCAACTTCTATAGTATCGTCTCCGACAACATTTTCAGCCATACGAACTTCTTGCTTCAAAAGACTTTTAAGTCTTTTTGCGACGGGCTTGAGAGAATCTTTCTCTTCATTCCACTCGCCGGGTTTCGGACGACCGTAATGACTCGCCAAAATGATCTTGCAATCTCGGTCTATACAGTAACGAATCGTTGGAAGTGCCGATCTAATTCTACGATCATCACTTATGTTTCCAAACTCATCTTTCGGTACATTAAAATCACATCTTATGAGTACTCTTTTGCCTTCAAGATCAAGTTCTTTGATAGATAAAAGTTCCATTTTATTCCTTTATACTTTTGCGATATGTTCGGCCATGTCGATGAGTCTGCAGCTATAACCCCATTCGTTGTCATACCAAGCCATAACTTTGACGAAATTGCCTTCAACCACCTGCGTTAAATCCGCCGCAACGATAGCACTTATCGGGGAACCGATAAAATCGGAGGATACCCTTTTGTCATAATCCACTTCGATATAGTTTTTCATATTTGCGTTTTGAGCCGCTTCGAAAGCTTTGTTCACTTCCTCTTTCGAAGTCTCTTTTTTCACTATCACATTCAAATCTATCATGGAGACATCGGGAGTGGGAACGCGAATGGATTGACCGTTTAGTTTCCCCTTCAAGTGGGGCATAACCAATCCTATGGCTTTCGCGGCACCTGTAGTCGTGGGGATCATATTCACAGCCGCCGCACGGGCACGCCGAGGATCTTTTTTATGTTTAACATCGAGAATATTCTGATCGTTCGTATATGAATGAACCGTTGTCACAAGTCCCTTTTCTATACCGAAAATATCGTCGATCACTTTTGTAACCGGCGCTAAACAGTTCGTCGTACAGCTGGCGTTGGAAACGATCTTCTGCCCGCAATACTCATGCTCGTTGACGCCCATTACGAATGTAGCGGTCTCTTTATCTTTCGCCGGCGCCGAGAAGAGTACCTTTTTGATTCCTCTATCGATATACGGTTGGGATTTTTCCTGAGTGTAAAACGCTCCGGTACACTCTAGTAAAACTTCCGCACCGTATTTAGCGAAATCGAGATTATTCGGATCTCTATCGTTTAGAAACTTCACTTTCGATTTACCGATCTGCATATAATCATCTTCTAAAATTTCGACCGTATCATTGAAAGTTCCATGCACGCTGTCGTATTTTAAAAGATACTTCGTCATTTCACGATCAGTGGTATCGTTTACGACGACAAGCTCGATATCGTCTCTTTCGTTGAGAATCCTCGCAACACACCTTCCTATTCGCCCAAAACCGGTTATAGCCACTTTCAAAGCCATTCATACCCCTTTAGTAAATTTTATGATAATATACTCATCCAAACGGTCAAATATATTAAAAATATCGTAATAATATTTCATATTAATATTTTAAGTTAAAAAAGGTTTAAAACAGTTTAAATGAAAGCGGCAATTTTCGGCGGAAGCTTCGATCCTCCTCACAAAGGTCATGAACAAATTATTCAAAAAGCCCTTCAAAAGCTTGATATCGATACACTATTCATAGTGCCTACTTATTTAAATCCTTTTAAAGAAAATTTTTTCGCACCGCCGCATTTACGATACAAATGGGTAAAAAAGTTACTAAGAGCGTATAAAAATATAAAAATTATTGACTACGAAATGAAAAAAAATCGTCCCGTGAGTACGATCGAAACCGTTGAGTATATAAATAAACTATATCATCCGCAAAAACTATATCTTATAATCGGTGCGGATAATCTAAAATCTTTAAAAAAATGGCACAAATATAAAAAGCTCAAAAACAAGGTCGAATTTGTTATAGCGACTAGAGAGGACATCCACATTCCCAAAAACTTGAAAAAACTTAAGGTAAATGCTAATATAAGTTCAACAGATTTAAGGGAAAAACCTGATATAAAAGCACTTCCAAAATCCATAGCAAATGAGATATTAAAATATTATAAACATAAGGAACAAAATGAACGACAAAATCGAAACGATAGTAAAACTGCTAGATGATAAAAAAGCCGAAAATATACAAGTATTTGATATGAGAGATAAAGAGTATCTTGTTGATGATGTAATCATAGCCACTACACTTGGACAAAAACATGGTGATGCACTTCTTGATTATTTAAAAGCCACCATCAAAAAACTGGGAGAATCCATCCTTCATACGGACGAAGCCGATGAGTGGATCGTAATAGATTTAGGAGATATGCTCATCCACCTTATGACGCCTGAGCACCGAACAAAATACAACATAGAAGAGTTTTTAACTTACCAAAAACAACAAAAAAATATTACGGATGGTTACATTGAGTAACGTAATTTTATAATCAGTAAATATTTTTATTCAAAGTCTAAACATATATACTAAACGTACCGATCTGCTGGAAAGATTGTAAATAAAGGTTTTTAAATGTTAGCCAGCAGAAAATATGTATATCAAAATCCTGAAACAAAAAATGAGATCGAAGATTTTCCGGTACTAAAAACTAAAAATATAAAAATAAAAAGACCTGAACCGATCGACGAAGAGATCGAACTCTCTCCTAAAAAATATATCATGAGTAAAACCGATCCCAAGGGTATCATAGAGTACGGCAACGAATATTTCGTAGAGATAAGCGGGTACAAAGAGAGTGAACTAGTAGGAAAACCTCACAATATCATCAGACATCCGGATATGCCCAAAGTGATCTTTAAGCTTTTATGGGATCGACTTGAGAGTAGAAAAAATATCTACGCGATAGTAAAAAATCTCTCAAAAAGCGGCCGTTACTATTGGGTCATCACCGATTTCGACATTAAAGTAAACAGAGCTTCGAATGAAGTTTTAGGCTATTTCGCATATAGAAAATCGGCACCAAAACATGCCGTCAAAGAGATAGAAAAACTCTATAAAAAACTTATTGAGATAGAAAAAGAGAGCGGAATGGAAGGATCACAAAAATATCTAGTAGGATTTCTTGAAGCAAGAGGTCAAACATATGACGAGTATATAGACGAAATCACCAGAAATACGGGTATTATCAAACTCTGGTTTAAAACCATGAAGAAATTCTTCTCGAAAAAGGATTATTAAAACTCTTTTTTCGTAAACGAAATGAAAATTTTCTCACTCAGATCTATCCTTCGCAAAAAGCTTCGTTTACTGGCTCTTTCATGGACGGTATGATCTCCGTCGCCGAAAGGTCCAAAACCGTCAAGCGTCACCACTCCCGCCGAAGAAACGATATTTGCGTCGCTCACCCCTCCTCTTTTTTCAGTAAGAAGTTTCGAATTCGTTATATTTTCTATCTTTTTTATAAACTCTGCCTGCACATTCGAGCTTTGCATAACGTCTCTTTGTATATCTCCGCTAAGTGTCGCTTTCGTACCATTTACGAATGAAGAGTTCACGATATCGAAAATCGACTTCAATACCCTGTCTCTCTCCGTCGCGAGGGTATATCGTAGTTCAAGGACAACTCTGGCATGGGGAGATATCGTATTCGCGCCTATACCTCCTTCAATCATGCCGACATTTACCGTTGTACCTTTTTTCAAATCCGTCAGTTCACTCAAGGCGATTAGTTTTCTAGCGGCCTCAAGATTGGCGTTTATACCCTCACTATAACTATTTCCCGCATGAGCGGCTTTTCCTTCTATGTCTATAAAAAAAGTACCTACTCCTTTTCGCTCGGTAACGACTTCATCATTCAATCCGGCCGCTTCATATACGAGACAATAATCGTAATTCTTTGCGATCTTTTGCGTTAAAAATTTAGAATCGTCACTACCCGTCTCTTCATCGCTTACAAGAAGCATATCTATATTCACGATCTCTCCCGTCTTCTCATAGACTCTTCTTAAAGCCGTCAAAGCTACATAATTACCGCCTTTCATATCACAAACTCCAGGACCATAAATCCACTCTTCATCTTCACTAAAATACTCAAAACTATTTGGAGGGAATACCGTATCAAGATGCCCTAATAAAAGTAATTTTTTACCCTCCCTTTTTTTGGAGATAAAATGCAAATGATCGCCTATCTCCTCTCTTTTAAAAACGATTGTTTCATATCCTATCTCTTGCATCCATTTAGAAAAAATTTCACCGTTTTTATCGACGCCAACTTTATTTTTAGTATATGAGTTGATATTTACTATTTCCGATAATTCACGGAAGTCAAACTTATTTCGCACATGATTCCTTTTTTATACCTTAACTTCAGATTATTGCGTTTAATTAAAAATTAAATATAATTATACAACTAATATTATTTAAAAAGGATATGCCGTGTCAAAATATACAATCGGTATGTGGATGTACCAAAATAGCGGGGGAGATAAAATTCAGCAAAAAATAGTTGACAAACTCCTTGAAAAAGATATTTCGACTATAGTCGATCTAAATCTTAGATACGCAAAAGTAAAAAACGGCAAAATCATCTGTCGATCGGCGGTTATGGAAGAGTTGGATCTATTTTTCTCGTACAATGCCGGCGAACAGACGCTCTATCAAGTATATCTTTACGAGATATTAAACAAATTCATACCCACCCTCAACAGTTATGAATCGTTCGCACTTAGCGAAGATAAATTCAAAACCGCTCATCTTCTCAAACGAAACGGTGTCACTACGGCCGATTATATGCTCTGCCACAGAGACGAAGTTAAAAATCTAAGAGAAATATTAAAAGAGTGGGGAGGAAAGATCGTCTATAAACCGACCGACGGATGGGGCGGTGTCGGGCTTGTAAAGATAGAAAACGAAGCCGCTTTGGATATGCTTTTACCGTTTTTAAACCAAACGGATATACGCTATTTTTATGTAGAGAGATTTATAACGTACGACAATACCGATTTTCGCATAGATATTGTTGACGGAGAGTTCGTAGCATGTTATGGACGGCGTGCTCCAAAAGACAACTGGAAAACAAATATCACAAGCGGCGGTTCCATTATGTTACGCGAAGCTAACGACGAAGTGGTAAAAATCGCAAAACAAGCGGCAAAAATATGCGGTCTTGATATTGCGGGTGTTGATTTAATTTACGATTTGGAAAAAGAGGAATATGTTGTGCTTGAGGTTAATGGAATTCCCGCTTTCGCAACTCCGCAGCAGGAAAAAATGGGACTAAACTTCAACGACAAGAAGATAGAGCTCATTGTTAATCTGATAGAGAAAAAAGTAAAAGGATACTCCTAAGATGGGCAAAAAGAAAAAAAACAGACAAAAGCTGCCGAAAATCGGTCTTTTATATCTTGATTTCGTATTAAGATTTTTTGACAAATCAAATTTCCGCGGGTGGCCGGATAAAATTGAAACGGTTACATACCATTGGAAAAACGATAAAAATCGTTTCATAAAAGAGGTCAAACGAAAAAAAATAGATGTGCTGATCGGAAATATTCCGGCAACCGCATATGAAACCTTCAGAGAGATAGCAAGAGAACTTCCCCATGTGCGATTTATCCCGTCTTTGGATACTCAATTTTCTAACAAGTCAAAAGAGAATGTAACAAGGTTTTGCTGGAAATATGACATCCCTGTACCAAAAACATATATCTTTTACGATAGAAAAAAAGGTTACGAGTTCATAGAAAAGACCTCCTATCCGAAAATCGTAAAAAAGAGTTACGGCCCGTCAAATTACGGCGGCTATTTCGTACATAAGGTTGATTCTAAAGAAGAAGCGAAAAAACTATTTAACACAAAAAAATATCATCCTATGTATCTTCAGGATTTTGTACCTATGGAAGCGGATGTCAGAGTCATGCTCATAGGACACAAACCCGTATGCGCTTTTTGGAGAAGACCGCCTGAGGGAGAATGGCTTACAAATACATCCCAAGGCGGTAGTATGGATTATCATAATGTTCCAAAAGAGCTTTTGGATCTGGCTGTTAGAGTTTCAAAAGCGGCAAACGCCGAATATTGGGCATGCGATATAGCGGTCGGAAAAGATGGAAAATACCGAATCCTTGAATGCGCAACAGCATTTGCGGCTTTTCCTTACATAAGAGACTGGATAGGACAGTATCTAATGTGGAAATTAAGCGACGGAAAATTCAAAAAACCGAATGTTCCTCTTTATAACTGGGAAGAGCTTGGAAAAATAGATACATCACTTCTAAGAACTATGAGATATATAACTTTTGGCAGATATACTCCAAGCTTTGACGGTGAATATTTCATGAAGAAAAAGAAAGCTACATTGGAAGGTCAAAAAGAGGTTTTCGTTCTCGATAGTCTCTACCCTATGCTAGATACGAAAAAGAGAAAAGGCGAAGAGTGGCCAAGTGAAAAATGGAATTTTCAAGATAAATACCGCCTAAAAAGTATCAAAACCATGGAAGTGGAAAAACCCGACGGCGACGAATCCGCCATAAACACCGAAGATGTAAATGACGAAGCGTTTTTCGAATACTTATCGACGGCGGCGAAAAAGGAGGGATTCGGCAAGAAAAAGGCTAAACGGCTTCTTAATGAACACGGTAAAGAGAAGTTGATAAAAACCCTCCAAAACAATCCCCAAGAGTTAAAACGAATGAAGGGGATCAAGAAAAAAAGATTTAAAAAATTACTCGACGGCTGGGAGAAATTTAAACGGATATTTATGGTATAATCACCGACCATATTATTTAAGCCATCATGGAGAGATATGAAACAACAATACAAATCATATGAGCAGACCTGCTCTTTTTTAAAAGAGTGTGTTCAAAATTATCCGAATCTCATCAAAATAGAGAGTATCGGTAAAAGCTGGGAAGGTAGAGAGATACTTCTTGCGACGATCACCATAGGCGTCGAAAACGCCGATTTAAAATCGGCTCTATTATATACCGGTACTATTCATGCTAGAGAGTGGATTGGAAATGAGTTAAGCATCGCTTTTATAGAGTATATACTTAAAAATCACCAAAGTGATCCAAAGATTGCAGCAGCTCTTACAAAAAACACACTCTATATGGTTCCTTGTCTAAACCCCGACGGTTTCGAATACTCTAGAACTCATTTTTCATTTTGGCGTAAAAATCGCCGTGACAATAAAGACGGAACGTTCGGAGTCGATCTAAATAGAAACTTTAGCGTAGGCTTCACAAAGATAAAAGATACATCCTCAAATGTCTATGGAGGACCTGAACCGTTTTCGGAGCCGGAAACAAGAGCGATAAAAGAGTTTGTTGACGCCCATCCGAATATAACTATGGCGCTTGATTATCACTCTCAAGGAAATGTCTTTTTTCCCGCTCATAAGTTCAATCATGAAGCTGAAATCGAGGGAACGGATTTAAATGTTTTATGTGCGAACATGAACTACGAAATCAAAAAAATCACAGGCAGACAATACGGCATACACAGAGGCAAACCTCCCACTAAACTCATAAGCGGAAGCGGTCGCGAATACTACTACTCAAAAGGAATCATCGCGGCCGTCGTGGAAGTCGGCACTAGAAACATACCCGATTATATGCAGAATATGACCGAAAGCATACACGAGAACATTCCCGCTCTACTTTACGCTCTCTCAGAAGCCAAAAACTATGCAAAAAGCGCCCCCAAAAGAGTGGAAAATTTTTACCTGGAATCAGTTTGCGATAATAGTGTAACGCTTAAATGGGAAGACGATAGCGACAATCCGAATCTTTTTTACCAGATATACAGAAGTACAAAACACAAAGAGGCATGCAGAGAAGAGAGCCTCATAGCAACGACCACAAAAAAAACTTTTACCGATATCGAACTTGAAAGTGCAACCGAATATTTTTACTATCTAAGATCGGTCGATAAAATCACCAACACAAGATCACCTTTCGCACCTCAACTAAAAGTTAAAACGAAACTAGGAAGAGAAGAATTTTCAAAAACCATCTTCCCGCCGCCGCAAGAGATCGGATATGTTGCGGAAAAATCGATAGAACAAAATAGAGATCATTTCGGTAAAAACTCCATATTTGTCGGAGTAAATCAAACTAAAGGGATAAGTTACGGAGTTTTGGCTTTTTCACTAGCCAACATTCCCGAAAACGCGATAATCCATGAAGCGTCCATATCGATGTATCCTATGAACCGCGTAAATGTTAAAATAGAAAAATACGGCGAATGGTCGCTCTCATTCATAGATCAGCAAAGCGTAAGTGAAATAACCGATTTTCACCAAATCCACGAAGCTGAGATCATACAAACACTTGGAGAGACCATTCCCTCGGAAAAACTGACTCAAGGTATCTGGAGAGAGTGGCACTTCAACGACTATGAAAAAAAACTGCTCGAAGCTGAAATCGCAAATAAGAAAGTTCTTTTTCGTTTTCAAGGGCCGACAAAACTCCCCCTTGGGCGAGATTCTCAAATGATGCAGTTTGATCTTGGATACGGTCCCTTCGGCGGAGGTATTCACTATCGGCCGCATCTGGATATAAAGTACTCTCTACCGCCGACAAAACTGGAAATCAAACCCACAATCATCAGTACTGTAAAAAAAGAGCAAATCATACCCGATAAACTCTCATGCGGATTTGATGAAAACAGCGACAAGATTTACGGCTATATGGAATTTTCGCTCGATACCCTACCCGATCCAGACTCTACGGTTATAACCGACGCCTACATAGTCATCCAGAACAAAAACAGACCGAAACTTTCGATAGACGCGAGATACAATATAGAGTTTATAGATACGAAAAATTACGGCTGGGACGATATAAAAAATAGAGATAGAATAGAGTTTATCGGCTATGAAGTCAGTATTTCGGATCTCAAAAAAAGAGACAAGCATTTCTTTTTGTTCGATACTCTAAGCAAGCTGGAGTTAGAAAACTTTCACAAACAAAACCGTCGTGCAAATTTCGTCATCAAAGCGACAACCGCAGGAGACGCTAAAAATCATAAAGTTGACTGGCACGATAAACATGACGAAAAAGAGGTCAAACTAGTCATAAAATTCATAAAACGCCGTAAATTAGCGCCGCAAGAGTGCAAAAACCTCAAAGCTACATTGGAAAAGGGGATGGTGAAATTAACTTGGGAAAACCCCAAAGATGAAAACTTCGTAGGAGCGTATGTCGTGAGAAACCGTTTTCATCCGCCTAAAAATCATCATGACGGAGTCAAACTGTATGCGGGAAGCGACAACTATACATATGACAATTTCGGTTCGACGAAGATAGATAAATATTACGCCGTTTTTAGCTACGATGATGTTCCAAACTACTCTAAACCGCAGATTCTTGAATATAAAGGCAAATAGTTGGCAAAAAAAGCTACTAAAAAAGAGATAGAGGAGATAAGAAAAAGGTTCATAGAGCGCTACAAAGACGCCAAAACGGAATTAAACTATAAAAATCTTTATGAGCTTTTAGTCTCCGTTATGCTTTCGGCTCAGTGTACGGATAAGCGGGTAAATATCATCACGCCCTCTTTTTTCGAGAAATACCCCTCGCCAAAAAAGCTCTCTAACGCCGATATAGACGATGTAAAAGAGCTGATAAAAACCTGTTCCTTTTTCAACAACAAAGCCAAAAATCTTATCAAAATGGCAAAAAGCGTTGTTGAAAATTACGGCGGTAAAATTCCGCTCGACGAAAAAGAGTTGATAAAACTAGCGGGAGTCGGACAAAAAACGGCTCATGTAGTCATGATCGAATACACCCAAAAAAATCTTATGGCGGTCGATACTCATGTTTTTCGCGTTGCCCACAGGCTGGGCTTAAGCAACGCAAAAACCGTCAAACAAACCGAAGAGGATCTGGTAAAAGCCTTCAAAACCGACCTTTATATCCTTCATCAGGCGATGGTGCTTTTTGGGCGCTATATCTGCACCGCCAAAAATCCAAAATGTGACACGGAGTGTTTTTTAGCGGATCTTTGCAAAACAAAAGAGAGTTTTAAAGCCGGCTAATGAAATTAAATATAAAAACCTTAACGATCGAAGCTTTAAAACTTATACTCATCGTCATAGTTGTTACAAATCTCATAAGCTTTTTTAAAAAACCCGATATCGCGACTAAAAATTTACCGAATATCCCGATTAAATTTATAAACGGGCAAGAGAGTTCTCTTGTACAATTTAAAGATAAACCGCTTATTCTCTACTTTTGGGGCTCTTGGTGTCCCGTCTGCAAAATAAGCTCACCCGTCATAAACGATCTTTCAAAAGAGTATAAAGTCGTAACGATAGCCGTAAACAGCGGAAACGATGAAGAGCTTAAAAAATATATGCTAGAACATGATCTTCAATTTCCCACCGTCAACGACAACGACGGAAAGCTCGCCAAAATATTCGGCATAACTACTTTTCCGACAACATTTACATATAATGACGAGGGCAAAAACATCTTTGTTGACAGCGGTTATACATCAGCCGTTTCGTTAAAATTTAAACTCTGGCTCGGCAAATTTCTCTAACCAAATTTAGTACAAAAATCCAAATAACCAAAGCGGAATTTTCCTGCCGCTTCCTATCTCGATATCGTCCGCCGCGATATAGCTCTCCTTGATACCGTTGATTTGCGTAAAATCTTTGTTTTTTCCGCCTATTTCAAAGGTATATTTCTCATCGACGAAGAAATCTCCCTTTTTTGCGTAATTGGTTTGATGGCCGCTTTGAAGCTGATTGACGAAAAAAGCTTCCCTAATCGTGCCTATTTCACTGTTTTTACAATATGAAAAATTCAAATTAGTATTGCCCAGATAGAGTTTTTCCGGCTTTGATAGTATGGCATGACCTTTCGCCTCCTGTTTCACGGTCAAAATCAATCCGCCCATTTGCAGATAATACAGATAATTATAAAGCGTGTTTCGATTGATTCCTATTTTTGTTGAAAGTTTTGTAATATTTAACTCATAAGGTTTTGACTGACAAAGCAAAGATAGAAGTTTTTTAAGTTTAAATATATTTTTTGGCTCAATATTGAAAACCATCGGAAGATCACTCTCCAATACGGTCGAGACGATCTCAAAAAGCTTTTGATGATAATTTTTACGGTTTTGCTTGTAAAAGGGATAGTATCCATATTTTAGATAGTTGCCAAAATGGGCAAACGGCTTGATTTTTTCGTTTATTTTTAAAGCTATCTGCACATGATCTGTCAAAATCTCTTCGAGCGTATAACTACGATGCGACTCTTTCGTTTCAAACTCCAAAAATTCTCTAAAACTCAATCCGTTTATACGATATAACACCGCTCTTCTACTCAAATCGATCTTTGAATGCTCAAGCTCAAGAGCGCTAGAACCGCTAAATATTACCTTCAAATCAAAAGTATCGTAGATCGATTTGAGCTCTCTTGCAAAATTCGGATACTTGTGTATCTCATCAATTGCCAAAACCTCGCCGCCTCTTTTATAAAACTCTTGAGCGATTTCATAAAGCGAACGGTTAAGTACTTCAAAATGATCGGCGCTAAAATAGAGCTTTTTTTCAAAAGGCAAATCCGACATTTTCAGGTATTGTAAAATAAATGTCGTCTTTCCCACTCCTCTACCGCCGATAATACCGATAAGCTTATCGTCCATATCAAGACTTTCATGCATATAGCGCTTGAATCGAAGTGAAGTATTTTGCAGTTGATAAAAAAAAGTGTTTTGTATAGTATCCAACATTATATACCTTTTGCTTAATGTATTAGACATTTTATGCAATATCTGCTTAATGTGATATTAATATAACGATTTTTTTGCATAAAAAGTAAAAAATAAGTACAATACATCATGCAAAATCGATCGAAATTAGTAATTCTTGGTATCGGAAACATTTTACAAAAAGATGACGGCATCGGAGTCTATGCAAGTGAATATCTACTTAAAAACTATACATTTAATCCTAAAATAAAAATCATCAACGGCGGAGTGGAGGGAATCGGACTTTTAGATATTTTCAGCGATTTTGAACAAATAGTCATACTAGATACCATAGCCATAGACGATCTGCCCGGCTCAATCTACAACATCCCCGCCTGTGAACTGGGAGGATATGGACTCAACAGCGGTAGCGCTCATGAGATAGGAGTTTTACAATGTCTCGATATACTTAACCTCAAGGGCAAACCAAAACCAAAAGCCAACATAATAGCAATAGTTCCAAAAGAGATCACTTTTGAGTTTGCACTTAGCACTACTCTTAAAAAAAAGTTTGAAGAGTATATCAAAATAGTTTTAGCCGATCTGTCAAAAAGAGGAATCAACTCCTTCAAAAAAGAGAACATTTCACTTACAAAGATCATCGAAAAATTCAAAAATCCCTCAGCTATCTAACTTTTTACTAGACTTGTCTCCCAGCCGTCATACTGTGCGCCGTATTTACCTGCCGTATCGATCAGGTAGTGTGTTACATCGTCGATCTCATAGTAAAAAGGTTTATCTTGCCGGTAGATCTTTACCCCGTCAAAGCCCTCTTCATGCGAGATATCTTCCATATAGGTAAAGCCCTCCTCTTCTACCTCTTTTAAAAAAGCATCTTTTTGATCGATATCGCTGAAAAAGATGCGGTGTTCTATTGCTCTTTTTTGCCGGAGTTCATCGCCGTTTGCCTTGAGTGAGTCGCACACTTTATGGTTTTGGATGATCTGCCACTCTTTGGCGGTAGGAAAAAGGAGGTTTTGGTAGTAGTTCCATTCGCTGTCATCTTGATAACCCGACTCGATCTCGTACCCCTCGAACTCATCTAAAGCATACTCCAGAAAATCTTGCCAGTTGTAGGTAAACTGAAGATAGAAGATAAAGGTTACGCTCCCTTGTGTGATCACCCGCCCGACATATTTGCCGATGCGAAACTTCAGCATCGCCGCTTCGAGTTTATCTTCCATATAGAGTATCTCAGGCTCTTCGGACTCGCTCAAAAGCCCCTTTTCATTCGGCTCTTTTAACTTCGCTTTTACAAACGCAACCGTCGGAAAGATGTATCGGTTCTGCTCCAGATCCATCGAAATTCCGGCATTAAACTGGATGGAAGCGGGATGCCCTTCCAGGTTTTTCATATAGATTTCCCAATACTCTTGCATCGATTTTCCCCTTTATTCCATCTCCAAGCTCATCAGATACATCTCTTCACCGTCGATCACCTTCACATCCAAACTCTCGCACTCCCCGCACCGATAATGATGATCATCGATCTCAAACTCTGCACCACAGTCGTTGCAATGGAGTTTTAGTTTCTGCACATTTATGACAAACTCCGCCCCATCACACACCGTTTTCTCTTTGAAGGTATCAAACGCAATCTGCAAAAGATGCGTCTCCACACCGCTCATCACTCCAATTTTTGTGATCACTTTAGTGATTTTAGAGGCGTCATTTTCTTTTGCGATATCTTCGCATTGATTTAAAAGTGCCTGGACAATACTATACTCATGCAAGGTGAATACCTGTTCATTTTTTAGAGAGATTATACTATGATTTGCTTTGTAATCGGTGAACTATTTGTCTATTTTTGTCTAAAAACAGCTACGATATGGACTTTTTTTGCTTGTTGGTTCTATGATGATTTTATATTCCATCTTTTAAGAGAGTATTTCGCTAAAAACTTCATCAACATCTTTGCCGCCATTTTTAGAGACATCTTTTAACGCGGCTTCAACTTTTCTTTTAGCCTCTTCAAAAGTGATAGCAGGATAAAACGGAACCGAGTCAATCTCCTCTATCTCTATACTCCCTTTTGGTAATATATCTACC
>Ga0256914_1001052_pt1 | contig 26315 bp, 30 predicted proteins | sample HulkmetaG_FD_191571 | JGI IMG/M metagenome (GOLD analysis project Ga0256914, IMG submission 191571) | Hydrothermal chimney microbial communities from Main Endeavour vent field at the Juan de Fuca Ridge, Pacific Ocean - Hulk | ecosystem: Environmental > Aquatic > Marine > Hydrothermal vents ... | reverse complement strand
GAGGGATAAAAGTCGGGTGTAGTTATAAACGAGTTGCATTATCGTAGTTCCCAGATACTATTTAAACCAAATACTAACCCAGAAAACTTTTTATCCTCAAAATACCTAAATCCCAATACCGTTTAAATCAGACTAAAATAGGATTGAAAGATGTATTCGAACCTCTGTATAGTTTAAAGATCCACCAGTTTAAATCAGACTAAAATAGGATTGAAAGACAGAAAATGATTGATAGACTTATGGAAGCTATTAAGGTTTAAATCAGACTAAAATAGGATTGAAAGCACCAAGTCCCGATCGATCGGCAAGTTCAGATCATATGTTTAAATCAGACTAAAATAGGATTGAAAGATCGTGGCGAGCTTTACGGCTTACTTATGCAAATACACGTTTAAATCAGACTAAAATAGGATTGAAAGCCTGTGAACATATCCCTTCGGGTGCAGATCCCTGTACGTTTAAATCAGACTAAAATAGGATTGAAAGTGTGGATGCAGGGGTGGGGCCTATTAACTAAAGAAGAAGTTTAAATCAGACTAAAATAGGATTGAAAGTCAGGTGGGGATAAAGTAGAGGAGGGGAGAAGCGATGGGTTTAAATCAGACTAAAATAGGATTGAAAGTTCGATATTTCGAGTCTTCGAGCATTCTTAGAACCATAGTTTAAATCAGACTAATTTAGGATTGAAAGAGCGGTGGGACGGCGAAGTTATACATAAACGGCCAATTGTTTAAATCAGACTAATTTAGGATTGAAAGTAGATTTTGTTATTTCTTAATCTAAACTCAAAGAGTTTTCCAGTTTAAATCAGACTAATTTAGGATTGAAAGCCATAGCTGCTACTGCTGCATGGGATAGTTCCACTGCACAGATGTTTAAATCAGACTAATTTAGGATTGAAAGGACGATCCGCCAGCAAAGGAGAACTTGGTGCTGTGGGTTTAAATCAGACTAATTTAGGATTGAAAGGCAACTGTTGATTTTCTGATAGAGATACTCGGAAAATGGTTTAAATCAGACTAATTTAGGATTGAAAGTTTACTAACTTCTTAGCTACGTCCTTAGGGATACTTGTTTAAATCAGACTAAAATAGGATTGAAAGCCATTCCGATACGTCATTGGTGCTGGTTTGGCAAGCGGTGTTTAAATCAGACTAAAATAGGATTGAAAGTACTTCTTGTGCAACTGTCTTAATTGCTTCGAGTGTTATGTTTAAATCAGACTAAAATAAATAGGATAAATAAAAAATCTAAAACGGTAGCTTCAGCCCCAATCCGCTCTCGATCATCTTCCAACCCATGTAGAACATGACGAGGACGAAAACGTACTTCAACCTCTTTGCCGGCAACCTGTGGGCAACCCTCGCTCCCACCTGAGCCATCAAAACGCTCGTTACTGAAAGCATGAGCCAACCGTCCAAGTTCACGTAACCTATCATGTGGCCGACGGGCGTGAGGAAGGGCATTCCCGCTCTGAGACCCTGATACATGTATCCCAGTGCTCCACCGAGTCCCGTGAATATCATTAGCGCTACGGAAGTTCCTACGGCGGTGTGGATTGGGAATCCGAGGGCGAGGGTCATTACGGGAACCATGAAAACTCCTCCGCCTATCCCTATGATGCCCGATATTATTCCAACCGGAAATCCCCACATAGCCCAGATAATCGGATTTTTGACCATTCCGCCTTCAACCGAAGGGGGTTTTGCGGTAAGCATCCTGAATCCGGCTATGAAAGTTCCGACTCCGAACGCTATCCTAAGCAAGTTCTTGGGTATGAGGGTGGCGATGGCAGATCCGAGAAATGATCCGAGTGCTCCCGTTATTCCGAGAACTATCGCTGCCTTCCAGAACACGGTTCCCTTTTTCGTGTGGGCGTAGGCTCCGCTTATCGCCGTTACGAACACGACGAGCAGGTTTGTGCCGAAGGCGACCATCGTTGCCCGCTGCGGATCCATTCCCATCGACGTGTACAGCCAGTACTGAACGGGAACCATTATGAAGCATCCGCCGACTCCGAGCAATCCGCTCGCGAATCCTACGGCCAAACCGGTTAGAAGTAGGACTATCGCCTCCTCCATAGGTGGTTTATAAAATAAACTGCTTAAAACAGTTTTGGTTTAAAAATTAAACCAACTCCCTCAGCACCCTCGCCGGAACTCCGCCGGCCAAAACGTTCGGAGGGATGTCGGAGTTTACGAGGCTGTGGGCGGCGATGATCGAGTTGTCCCCTATGCTGATGCCCGGCAGAATCGTGCAGTTCGCGCCGATCGTAACACCCTTGCCGATCTTCACCTCTCCGACTCTCAGTTCGTTCCTGAGGAACTCGTGCGCGAGGATGACGGTGTTGTATCCGATTATGGTATCGTCCCCGATCTCGATCAGTTCGGGGTAGAAAACGTCCACGGTCGACTCCAAACCGAACGCTACGTTCTTACCGACCTTCACTCCAATTCTCCTCAAAAGCCATCTCTTCAGCCCGAGGGACGGGAGAATCCTGCACACGGAAACAACGATGTAGTTGAGTGCGACTCTGAGGGGATTCCTGACCTTCGCCCAATAACACATCGAGTTCTTTTCCTTCGCCCTTACTACGACCCTAAGCCTTCTTCCCATGCTCCATCGAATCGGCGGGTTGTATATGAACTTTGATCATTTGAAAAACGTCTTCCAGATCCTGTCCTTTATGTGGTGAATGTTCTTAACCGCCCTTCCCTTCCCGCCCTTCATATCTTTCCCATCGACGAGCGCTATTCCAACGGCCAAAGGTGTCTCCTTGCCCTCCACAACTACGTAAACGAAATCGCCCTCTTTTATTCTCTCGTCCGCCTCTACTATCCCGGGTTTCATCACGTCCGCCCCGTTTATTACGTGGGGCATCGCACCCTCATCCACAACGACCTTCCCCCTTTCCGGCTTGAACTTCAGGAGGGCGTAGACTGTGAGGTAATACCTCCCGTCGTGTTCCAAGATCATCGGCTCTCCATCCACGAGAATCACGGTTTTACCGTTTATCTCTACCCTTTCCATGCTACCGCTAAGTTCTATTCCGGTCTCTTCCGCCAAGGATCTCGCAATCCTCTTAGCCTCCTTCTTTCTGAGCATGTGCCTCTTCATGTGGATCCTCCGATATTTTTAAATAGTCAATGGATGAACGAAGTTAAAAGCATTTTTGGAGGAGACGGTATGGCCAAAAGACCGCTCGATGTCTTGAACAAAGCGTTGCAAACGCCGGTGTTGGTGAGGTTAAAGGGGGGTAGGGAGTTCAGGGGGATACTGAACGGATACGACATACACATGAATCTCGTGCTCGAAAACGCCGAGGAGATTCAGAACGGCGAGGTGGTTAGGAAGTTGGGTAGCGTAATAATCAGGGGAGATACCGTGGTCTTCGTCTCCCCCTCTCAGACGTGAGGTGATTCGAAATGTCCGATGGAACCGCTGCGATGGGTAAAAGGGGTAGGAAGATCGTTCACATAAAGTGCAGAAGGTGTGGTAGGGTTGCGTTCCACAGGAGAAAGGGATACTGCGCCGCTTGTGGCTTCGGAAGGAGCAAGAGGTTAAGGAGCTACAACTGGGTGAAGAAGAAAAAGAAGAGCAATTAAATGTGTGGCATAGTCGGAGTTTACTGTGCTGAGGAGAACCTGACGTCGAAGATAGCCTACTTTACCCTCTACTCCCTTCAGCACAGGGGTCAGGAATCCGCGGGGATGGCGGTATCCGACGGGAGGGTCGTGGAGCTTCATAGGGGAATGGGATTGGTAACGGAGGTTTTCGACGAGGGTGTGCTATCGAGGCTGAAAGGGAGTTGTGCGATAGGGCACGTTAGGTATTCGACGACCGGGGAATCGAAGCTCGAGAACGCTCAGCCGATCCTCGTTAAATCCAAGGCCGGTTACCTCGCCGTGGGGCACAACGGAAACCTCGTTAACTATCCCCAACTCAGGGCGATGCTGGAGAACGAGGGGAGGATATTCGTAACGAACTCGGACACCGAGGTAATAGCCCAACTCCTGTCGACTTATCTAATGAGGTACGATGTCGTCGAAGCCCTCGAGCTCCTTCAGGATAAGCTCATAGGTAGTTTTTCCCTTACAATTCTGTTCAACGACGTTCTGATAGGTTACAGGGACGAGCTCGGATTCCGACCCCTCTGCTTCGGAGAGACCGATTTTGGTTACGTCGTGGCGAGCGAGAGTTGTGCTCTCGACGCCGTTGGAGCCAAGAAGGTTAGGGACGTCAAGCCGGGGGAGGCGGTGATAGTAAGGGACGGGGAAGTGGAGTTCTGCAGGATCGCGAAGGGCGAAAGGTTGGCCAGATGCGTTTTCGAGTACATTTACTTCGCCCGCCCCGACTCAACCATAGACGGTGTGAGCGTTTACGGTGCGAGGTACAGGATGGGGAAGAACCTCGCCAAGGAGAGCCCGGTGGATGCGGATGTAGTATCACCCGTCCCGGACAGCGGAACGACTGCAGCTATAGGGTTCGCGGAGGAGTCGGGACTTAGATACTTGGAGTGTCTGATAAAGAACAGGTACGTCGGCAGAACCTTCATAATGCCGGAACAAAGGCTGAGGGAGCTTTCGGTTCAGATAAAGATGAACGTTGTCAAGGAGAACGTTTCGGGAAGGAGGATAGTTCTCGTCGACGATTCGATAGTGAGGGGAACCACTTCGAGAAGGATAGTGGACATGGTCAGGAGGGCGGATGCGAAGGAGGTTCACTTCAGGGTGGGAAGCCCGCCGATAATAGCCCCGTGCTATTTCGGAATAGATATGTCGACGAGGGAGGAGCTGATAGCGAGCAACAGGACGGTCGAGGAGATCAGGAGGGCGTTGAATTCAGACTCTCTCTCCTATTTAAGTTTGGAGGGTCTGCTTAAGGCAGTTGGATTTAAGGAGTGCGAACTCTGTTTGGCTTGTTTGACGGGAAGGTATCCCGTCCCCGTCCCGGGAGAGGAGCCACTCAGTTAGCGTAACACTCATCACCGTTCAGGGGCGGGAGTAGTCATCATCGTGGCAAAAAAATTAGGTTTTGTCGATAACGTGAACGGCACAGGCTATGCAGGGATCGAAGCTCCTCACCACGAGCAGGGCGAGGGTGGTGTTAAAGCTCTTTCCGTTCGACGGCTCCATGTTCAGCTTTTCTAATCCGAGCGGTGCGAGTGCGCTCTTAAGCAGATTTCCGTAATCCTCGCCCCATATGGCGCTGCACACCGTTGGCACGTCCATAGTCGGGAGCCAAGTCGTTCCGCACTGAAGGGCGGTTTCCACAGGCCCGGGCTGTCCCATGTCGTCTCTCGGGCTGAGGTTCCACGTGCTCGGAACCACGCACTGATACCTCGCTATTACCCCGTTCTCTATCTTTAGGTAGTGCAGCAGGGCGCCTCTCGGAGCTTCGTAAAGTCCAAAACCTTCTCCGCTCTTCGGAACGTCCTTATAATTGCATATGGACGTATCTTTGTATTGAACGAGCATCTTGGCGAACTCTATGAGCTTGTTCGCGCATATCAAGGCGTTCGCCACCCTCGCGACCACCCTATCGAGCACGGATCCCTTCGGATTTCTGACCCTGTAAACGAAGTCGCCAAGATCCTCCCCCGTTATCGGATGCACCCTCGGTATGCGCCAGCTGAGACCGAAGGTGTTGATCATCCTCGCCAGCGGTCCGACCTCGTAAACCTTTCCGTCGTATCTCGGAGCCTTTATCCACGAATACGCTCCGGGTTTGTTCATTTCCGGAACGGTCTCTTCCTCGTCGGGTCTCAGGCCGCTGTAGTCGTAGTACCAAGAGTACTTCGTGTATTCGACTATCTTCTTCAGATCGAAGTCTCTGAAGCTACCGTTCCACGCTCCTGCGTGGAATACGGCCGATAATCTCCTTCCCTTCTCCCCGTACGCCACCTTCAGCCAATCGTCGTAGTTCTCGGGATCGGGCAACATTCCGTAGCTAAGGAAGTTCCCCGTTCCCACACCTACGTCTTCGAGCCCTCTCAAGTTCAGACCCAAGATCTCGCTCACCTTCTCCCCCACGGTCTCGTTCGCATTTATTATAGCCTTTATGTCGTTTATCATCGTTTTCGCAACGAACTCCCAAATCTCAACCGCTCTCGCTATGGTTCCGGCTATCCTCTCCGTAGTCGGCTTTACCGTAACCCCACCCGGATACCCGCTCGCGTGATGGGGGAACTTTCCACCCCAGAGAGCGGTGATCTCGTTGGCCTTCCTCTGCATCTCTATGCACTTCGCGTAACTGCTTCCGAGCCCGAGCTTGGATATGCCCTCCTTGCCCATAACCGGTGGAATCATGGGGGGATAGTTGCATAGGATTCCGAGTTCGGGGCCTACGAGAAGGTATGTGTGGATCATGTGGTCGTATATGTAATAAGCGCACTGGATTATGTTCCTTATCAGCGTCGCGGCGGGAGGAAGGGGAACAGCGTCGAAGGCTATGTCCAACGCCTGATTCGAAGCCTCCGCGTGAGCTGCGGGACACACCCCGCATATTCTCTGGGTGAAGAAGAACGCGTCTCTCGGATCCTTGCCCTTCAGAAAGATCTCGAACCCCCTGAAAAGCATTCCAGCACTTTTTGCGTAGTCTACGATGTACCAACTGCCGGTCTTAGTCGAAACGGGGCTCGCGTTCATCTCGATCCTCAAATGTCCCTCAATCCTCGTTACGGGATCGACAACTACCTTAACCATCCCTCTCCTCCTCCTTACCTTTCTTAACCTTATAAGCAGTGGCTCCGGCTAAAACCGCACCTCCAGCCCAAACGTAGTTCGGATCGAGCGTGAAAAACGGTCTGTGGTTGGTAAGCGGCTCGTAGAACGGCGTGAATCTGTCGGGGAATCCCGGTTCCGCACACCCTATGCAAGGCGCTCCGACTTGGACGCAGTAGCTGACGTGGTTGTTCCACTTTCTCAAAGCGCAGTCCGTGTAAACGTCCGGCCCCTTACACCCAAACTTGTATCTGCACCCCTCTTCGCCCGGTTTGGTCACGAACACGCCCATGTCGTAGTACGGTCTGTACGGGCACAAGGCGAGGTGCATGTTCCTACCGAAGAACAGCTTGGGTCTGTTGTACTGGTCGAGCTCAAGCTTAACCCCGAGCATCGTGGCCGTTAGGGTTAGGACGAGGTGATCCGGATGTCCGGGACAGCACGGGATGTTTATAACTCTCTTGGCCAAATCCTCCCTTCCGACCTCCCTTAGAAACTCCTGAAGTCCCTTGGCTCCAGTCGGATTAGGATACGACGATGGAATACCTCCGAAGCACGCACAGGCGCCGAAGGCTATTATGTGGTCGGCATAGTCTATAACGTCCAAGACTCTCTCCCTAAAGTCCTTTCCGCCTATAACGCAGTATCCCGGTTTCTGGACGGCACCTTCGAGTACGAGTATCCTCCTACCCTTGCTTCCCCTCTTCCATCTCTCTATCTTACTCTCGGCGAGGGTTCCCGACGCGGGATCGATGGTTTCCATGTAGTCTGGGAGGACTATGGGCAGTCTGGAGTTGCCTACGATTATGCTCGTAAGTATTTCGAGTAGGTCTGGATCCACGCTCTGGGCGAAGGATATCGTGCATCCCGTGCACGCGGCGCCGTTCAGCCAGCAGATGTGCCAGTAATCCTTTACCTCGTCGAGCGCCCTAACGACTTCGGCCTTGTAAGTGCTCAGAAAAGTCGCCGCGCCCATCGCCGCGACGAGCTTTATGAAGTTCCTTCTGCTCAACTTCATTAAGATCACCCCTAACCGTTTAGTATGTTTTCGATCCAACTTAACGGTTACGATGAAGACACTTAAGATTTTTTGCAATTATAATTGCTGAATTATTATTATTTTTCGAAGCTTTAATAAACGTTAACATCTCCATCGAGCGTTTTTATTAATCCTCTGTGATATACACTATCACGTGATTAGGATAAAAACGATAAGAATAAATTTTATAACCTACCTTACACACAATATTATTAGGGGTGTGAGAGTATGAATGTGGGCAAAGCCTTGTTGCTCGCAGTGATATTCGCAGCGGTCGGCTTGGTCGTAATGCCGAGCACGGTCTCGCTGTTCCACGGACAGCACATTTGGTACAACATATCCGGGAACAAGTATCTACCGTGTAGCAAGTGTCACTACGACGTTTTCTGCGAGCTGAGCCTCTCGGCGTTCCACAAGGATCTCAGCGAGCAGTTCAACAATTACACCGCCTACCCCAACGGTACAGTAGTCATAACCGCCCCTACGAGCTATAAGGTCGATTCCGGAGACTGCTACGCCTGCCACAGAGCCAACGCGAGCATAACTTACGCCAACGTTGGTAGCTCTTACACCCAGTACACACCCGGTCAGCAGGCGCACGCTGCGAGCGTCGTAGCGTGTATGCTTTGCCACCAGTACGATGCGGCCAACACCACCGGTAATACCACGTACTACGTAAGTACGGTGCCCGGATTCTTCGCTGGCGGTTTTGAGAACATGACTGCCTTGGCTGGATCCCCGTACAGATGGGTCAAGCCGGGAGTCACCGACGCTGGAAGGTGGGCGGCTCACAACGGATTCGTGATGGGTGCAATAAAGGATAAGACGATGGTCGACGCGAACGAAGCTTGTATAGCGTGCCACACGGAAACGCCGGTGAACATAACTTGGCACCACGCTGAGTTCCTCAACTTCACAGCCCAGTGGAACATGACTACTTGGGCCAAGACCAACAACGCGACTCACTACACGACATCCAACTACAGCGCCGGAGGCAACTACACGATCTACGTGCTCGGTAACGCCACTGGTTACGGTGCTGTCAAGCTCACCAACGGTAGTTACTTCTACGCTGGAGCGAGCGGGGCTCAGACGTCCCTACCGAGCGGCTTCTATCCGGGCTATCCATGGTAATCTTTTAGATTTCATAAATTTTTAAAATTATTTTTAAATTTTCTTTGCGTTGCGTGAAGTGTTACGTCGTCGAATTTATTCATCATTACAATTATCATATTTAATAGCGATCGCTATGATATCGATAATATTTTAAATGTTTCCATACAATCGTATATGATGAACACGAGCAAGGCCTTACTGATCACGATCATACTTCTGTCGCTGGGTTTGGTCGTAATGCCGAGCACGGTCTCGCTGTTCCACGGACAGCACATTTGGTACAACATATCGGGAAATGGGAACAATGTCCCCTGTAAGAAATGCCACTACGACGTTTACATGGAGATGAGAACTCACGTGGGGCCACACACGGGAGAATCCGGATACGTTTTCGACTGTCAGCTCTGCCATAGGGCGACGGGGTTCAACGGGCTTCAATACGCCACCGTGAACAAGAGCTCTTACACCTCCGCCTACCCGGGAGTTCAGGCGCACGCTGCGAGCGTCGTTAGGTGCATGGCCTGCCACGGGGCTTACGGAACGTCCTACGTCTTGGGACACATCACCTATTACGGATCAATAAGTTCGACTCAAACCTGTAGTCAGTGCCACGGAACCACATGGTACTTCGGCAACCCGGTGGGGACGGGAGGAACGGACTACGTTCAGGCGGGTGGTTTCGGACTAACGACCCTGCCGGGCGATACGGGTTCGATGGCCGCTCATTGGAAGTTCGTGCACGATGCGATAAACGAGACTCTAATGCCCGGAGCGAACGAAGCTTGCGTAGCGTGCCACACGGAAACGCCGGTGAACATAACTTGGCACCACGCCGAAGTCCTTAAGCTTATGGCCAAATTTAACTTCACGATTTGGAACATCACTCAGGCGACCCACTATCAGACTACCGACTACAACGCCAACGGTACTTACACGGTCTACGTGCTCGGTAACGCCACTGGTTACGGCGTAGTCAAGCTCACCAACGGTAGCTACTACTACGCCAACAAAACTTTGACAAATGCTCCACCGTCGTCCAAGATATATCCGGGCTATCCGTGGTAAATTTTTTTGATAAACAAATCGCATCATCATTATCGAAACATTTAACTTTAATTTGATCGGACTACATGTAGTGATCGGCGGTATGAGATCGTCTTATCGCTTTCTAAAAATAATACTTCCCGTAACGCTCGTCGGATGCGTGATATTACCCACGTTAGTTTTCTTAACACTCCATCATCGCGCGGTGCCCGTCGCACCCGTAACCGAATACTCGAACGGCACGTTCACCAAGGAGTTCGTGGTTCCGGCCAACAGAAAGGTTAGGATCAACGTGACCAACGTCACGAACGTAATCTCGACATCTTTTTCGTTATCCGAAAGCGTTCCCGTTAACGTAACCGTAAGGGTTTTGGAGTTTCCGCCCGTAAGTCCACCGAGCGAGGAATTTTACGTATTGGAATACTTGGAGATAGTGATAGTCGACAAGAGCACGGGAAGGGAGTTGCATCCGCCGGGAGAGATAGAGTTTAAGGTTCCGAAGGTTTGGATAAGGGGATACGATCCCCATACTGTGATAATGCTCGAATACAGGGGTAGGTGGATACCGCTCAAGACTTACCTCGTTGGTAGGGACAACGAGAGCTACTTCTACTTAGCTCGAACGGAATCGTTCAGCGTGTTCGCCATAGCCGTCAAGAGGGTGGTTTCCTCGAACTGTAAACGGTGCCATCAGAACGTAGCAGTCGAGTTGGAGTTCTCCCCCTACCACGACTTCAACTGCACGTTCTGCCACAACGGAATGAGCAGGAACGTAACGTGCGTTCAGTGCCATCCGAACGTCGGCAACTTCTCCGCCCACAAGGAGTTCGTCGAATGGGCGAAGAATTCGACGCTCATGACGGGGTCGAACAAAGCTTGCGTAGCGTGCCACACCTACGCCAAGGTTCCGATATGCAACATAACCTACGGCAAGTACATGTGCTTCGATTACGCGTGGAGCACGAAGGAAGTTTCTTTCAAGAAGGTTCCGACGATAAGCGTTAGGATAAAATACTCGAACACGACGCTGAACTTAACCAACAGAACTCCTCCGAAAAGAAATCCTTGGTGGTAAAAATTATAGATACTTGTCCAAGAATATTCCGAGCTTCCTTCTAACCTCGTAACCTATTCTGTCCTTGCTCGTAGTTATCGCGAACTTCAGAGCGTCCTTGCACGGACAGTTCCTCTCCTCCGGGATCATCGGAATTAGCTTCTTGAGAAGGTTCCTCACCCTCTCCTCGTTCTTGGCCATGTTCTCGAGCACCATCGCCACGTCCACCTCTTCCTCCTTCCAGACGTCGTAATCCGTGACTGTGGCTATAGTAACGTAGCAGATCTCCGCCTCCCTCGCGAGCTTGGCCTCGGGTAAAGCGGTCATGCCTATTATGTCGAACCCCAACGCCCTGTGAACGGCGGATTCAGCCTTGGTTGAGAACTGCGGCCCCTCTATGCAAACGTAGGTGCCCTTGGGATGGTGATCGTAACCCAACTCCTTAAGCGCCCTCAAGGTGACATCCCTCAGTTCCGGACAGAAGGGCTCGGCGAATCCCACGTGAACGACGACGTCCTCGAAAAAAGTGCTCGGCCTGAACTTCGTTTTGTCGTAGAGTTGATCGGGGATAACGATGTCCAACGGCTTTATCTCCTCCTTCAGCGATCCGACCGCGCACACGCTAATTATCCTCTTCACGCCTATCTTCTTCAACGCGTAAACGTTCGCCCTGTAAGGAACCTTCGTCGGGGAATATATGTGCCCCCTTCCGTGCCTCGGAAGGAAGGCCACCCTTCTGCCCTCGAACTCTCCTACGAGAATCTTATCCGAAGGCTTTCCGAAGGGAGTATCGATTTCTATCTCCCTAACGTTCTCAAAAGCCGACTGTTCGTAAATACCGGTACCTCCTATTATTGCTATCTCCGCGATCTCGTGCATGGAATTACGTAGAGAATCGAATATTTAACACTTCTCGGAAAGCGTCCAGTACTCCCTGTCGTCCTCCTCGACCCTATAGATCACTCCCCTCCTTTCCATTATCTTCAACACCTCGTCGAACCTACCCGGCTGGGAGATTTCGAGGTATATGGGATCCAAGCCGAACCTTTCGAAGAGCTCCCACTTTATGTCCCACTTCGTCCACAAGTCCTTCCTGCTGTCCTTCATAACTTTGACTATGAGGCTGACCATGTCCTCGACGAAGTTCCACGGAAATATGACCCAGGCCCACTCCTCCAAGCACTCGCCGAAGTAGTCTGGGATGAACTTGGATGTGTGAAGGAGCAGAAGCGTTGCTGTCTTCACCTCCTCTGCTCCGAGCCTCTCTATTTCCTCCATAGCCCTCCTTATGCTCATTCCCGTGTTGGCTATATCGTCCACGACCAACACCCTCTTCCCCTTCACCTCCGCGGGAACGTGCCCAACCCTTATCTCCCTTTCCCTTATTCCCGAGTAGTGCTCGACCTTCAAACTCGTCAGTTCGTCCAATCCGAGTATATCGCAGAGGATTCTCCCAGCGAACCATCCCCCCTTCGCCAGAGCCACTATTATCTCTGGATCGAATTCGTCGTCCATTATCTGCTCCGCCACCTTCCTGCACAGGGAGTCCATGTAGTCCCAATCCGTGACGACGCACCTCATAGCCTGATCACACCCTTTATGTATTTCGGAGGGATCTCCTTAGCCAACGCTATAAACTCGTTCGCCTTTATAATCCTTATTCCGTCCTCTCTCGCCTTCTTGGCATCGATCTCGAGTATTATCGGCTCGTCCGTTCTCAACCTCGCCACCTCCTCGCTCTTCTCTATTGTAGTTGAGAGGTGAACGTAGGCCTGATTTACCGGCTTTATTCCTATTTCGAGAAGTCTTTGAGCCTCTTCCTCACCGGTTCCGTAGTAAAGAACGTCCTCTTCCGCGATCGGGTAGTCGGTAAGCTTAACATCGACGCTGTGCCCGTATCTCGCCCTTATTTTGTTGTCCTTGAGCTCGTACCTACCCTTCCAGTCCGAATATATCATCGCCTTTATGAGCCACCTGTTCGCCCATCTGTACTTCCTCTTAACGACCCTAACGAGATCCTCGAAATCTACCCAGCCGTTCTCGTCCATCTCGAGCCCGAACTTGTCTGGAAAGTGTCTTAGGACTCCCGATATAAATCTTCCGAGCTTTTCCACCCTCTCCTTGCTAAGTATGAGCTCTCCCTTCCTCCCGCAACTGCAGAACTCGCCCCTATAAAATCCGTGCTCTGGACAGAACCTAATTTCTTCCATCGAACCACCTTTTGGCGAGCCATACCGCCGTTGCTATGGCACCCATAGCACTGCAGGTTTCAAGACTTATCCCCTTTTCGGTTACGTCGAAGTGGTACCTCGCCCTCCTCAGAGCTTCTTTCGGCAGACCTCTCCTACCCAATCCTATGAGGAACACGGCGGATCTCCTACTTAAGAGCTCCGCAACGTCCTTTAGACCGATTCTCTTCTTTTCGTCGGGTTTGGAAGTCGTGGCGATCGCCTCTCCGAAATGGGCGGGGATGGTTTCCACGAGGTGTATCCTTCCGGCCTCGAGCAGTTCCAAAACGTACTTTCCGTGCTCCCCTATGGTCGTGTATTCCGCCACCTCCTCCGCCATCTCCCTTTCGCTCCTCCAGAAAGGGAAGTCCATCAGCGCGAGGTGAAATCCGTAGGCGTGGCAGAGGGGGGCCGCTCTCGCTATCGATCTTAGGTGTATCTCGTGAAGCTTCAACTTGTCGTAGGTGTTGACGAGGCAGAGCGTTATCATCGAAGAAGAAACGTCAACGCTTAAATAAACCGTTGCCCTTGCCGTTCTATGGACATCGTCATCGTCGGTGTTGGCGGGCAGGGGATTCTCACGTCCTCGACCATAATAGCCAAAGCTGCCATGAAGGCCGGACTGAACGTTATAACGTCCGAAGTTCACGGAATGGCTCAGAGGGGAGGTAGCGTGGAAGTCCATGTTAGGATCGGAGACGTCCTCTCCCCTCTAATCCCCCCGGGGAACGCGGACGTTATGATATCCCTCGAACTCGTTGAGGCGCTAAGGTACTCGAAGTACCTCAACGGGAATTCCGTGGTCGTACTCAACAGGAGGAGGATAGTCCCCAATACGGTAACGCTCGGAACGGCCAATTACCCCGACGAAACGACGATAATAAACGAGCTTAAGGAAATTACGCCAAACGTTTATCCCGTTGATGCGTCGAAGATAGCCGAAGAGCTCGGATCAGTTCAGGCGACGAACGTCGTAGTTTTGGGAATGATGGCAAAGCTCGTCGAAATGCCTTTCGGTTTGAAGGAGCTCGAGGATGCGATAAGGGAAGTTTTACCTCAGAAGGTTCGAGATCTCAATTTAAAGGCGTTGAAAGCTGGATACGATGCCGTCTGATCATTCGCAAAATTTATACGTCCATCCCTCCTCCTTACCTCGGGGCTCGTGGTCTAGGGGTTATGACGTCGCCCTTACGAGGCGAAGGTCCCCGGTTCGAATCCGGGCGAGCCCACTTTTTAAATCAAATAGAAAAATTCATACATACGCCCAAAAATCTTTACCTATGAGAGGAAGTTTGAAGTTTCTGGCGTTGTTATTCGTCATAGCTCTCTGCGGTTGTGCCGGGAGTTATTATCCGGCGAGAATAGCGTACGTAAACGCGAAACTCCTCGACAGCAACGCGTCGAGCGTGAGGTTGGGGTTCGACGTTTACGTTAAAATTTATGAGGGAGATGATTACGATCTGACCGCCGGCGTTCAGCTTCTGGGTAGCAGGATATCCATTTTGGAGAAGAGCGTGAAGGTGAAGGGAAAGGGTTCTCACGTTTACCGGTTCAACTTAACGTTCGACAGGGACAAGAATTACACGGTGGTTTTCAGGATATCGAAGAAAGACATCGTATACGACACCTATCCATTGAGGATAGCGAACTTGCAAATGGTTCCCAACCTCGAATTCGGCGTTAGGTTGAGGAACGTCGATTTTCAGCTCGTCAACGTATCGGAGAAGCGTGCGACTTTACTCGCAAAGTTCTACTTCGTTTCCAACGAAAACGAAAGCGACGTGGATCTCCACGTCAAGGTAAAGCCAGTCGGAACGAGCCTGATAGTGGCGGAGAAGTGGATCGGGCGCGTCAACTTCACCAAAGGTCTGAACGTGTTGGAGACGAACTTGACCGTTCCGAAGGATTACAACTACCTAACGGTCGTGGAGGCTTGGAAGGGCGACGTAATCGAAAGCGTATGGAAGAGACCTCTAATTCTGAATCCCGAAAAGCCCAAGCCTAAGAACGAAACGAGACCCTTCTCGTTGAAGGAGTTCGTGGTAAGACCCATGCCCCGCCCGATGCCCTACACTCCGAAGAAGATCCCCGCGTTCCTATCTGTCACAGCAATCGCGTGTTTGATCCTTCTATCGCTTAGGAGGGTGCTTTAAAACGAGCCTCGCCATGGCGTATGCTGGGAAGACCTTCGAGACATCGCCGTATATCTCCTTCACCGACAGGAACTCCATCCCCACCCGTTCCGTTGCCTCTCTGAGCAGGAACTCCCCCAAACCGCAACCAACGACCCTTTCGAGCCCGAACCTGTCGCTAAGATCCCTAACAGCTCTCTCCAATTTTTCGAGCACCCTCTCCCTGAACGCCCTCGCCATGGAATAGACGTAGTCCTCTCCCACCTCCTCGAGATCGCAACACACGCACCTCGCGAGCCTTCGCATACAGCTTTCAACGTCCTTCCCCCTCCCGTCCGGAGTATCGCACGTGTATTCCCTCGGATCCAAATCCCCCGTAACCACGAATACATCTCCCGCTACCGCGAAGAACTCCGAAACCAACGGAACGTCGAACTCGGGAAGGATGTAGAAGACGGGGGTTCTGAGAACTCCGAAGTAGAGTAGTTCACCCCTCCCGAGCCTCTCGTAATCGGTCTTACCCGCCTCCACCCTGTCCGTTACTGGTATGAGATCGGTGGTAGTGGAGCCCATGTCGGCGAAAACGAAATTCCTCCACCCCTCTTCGAGCAAAAACCTCACCGACGCAACCCAATTGCTCGCCATGAACGTCCTCGGCTCCTTCAGCACGTCCCCGTATCCCCTCAACCTTCCTTCCAAGTCGAGAAACAGGACGTTTCTAAACACCCCTTCAACTATCTCCGCTATCCTCCTCACGCCGAAGGTCTTGGTCGGGAAAGCGTCCGAGAGTTCCGCGGTCATCACGATCCCCACTCCATCCGGCTCGAACACCTCTTTTATCTCCCTCAGCTTGGCCTCCAACTCGTCGAGCCTCTTCCATACGGGCAAGTAGATCAACCTGAAATCTCCGTTTTCCGTTGCGACCTTCAGGTTAGCTCCTCCCACGTCTATCCCCAAAAAAGGCATCGAGCTTCACCTCCTTGAACTCGAAGGTCTGGTAGTCGTATCCCACGGGATACCTCTTAACCGCCACTTCGTGCGGGGGGAAGAAGTGTCCGACGTGAGTCAAAACCGTCCTTCTCGCTCCGATCCTCTTCGCAAGAGCCAACGCCTCCTCAGCGTTCATGTGCTTCCTGAACTTTCCCTTGGGCGCCAACGCCTCCACTACGAACAGGTCTGGATTCTCCATGACCTTGAGGCTCTCCTTGGGCACGTCCGAGTTCGTGTCTCCGCTTATTACAACGACGTTTCCGTCGCATTCGATTCTAACGCCTACGCTCTTGACGGGAGGGTGGTTAACTTCGAAGAGCGTGATCTTCAATCCGAAAAGCTCGAACTCCTCGTAGCAATTTACCTCTATAGGCTTGTATTCCATGAACTCCATGAAACGACCTATGGATTCGTGTATCTCAGGCAAAGTGTAAACCCTAACGTCGTTCTGAACTCTGTAGAAGTTCCCGAAACCGCCGAAGTGATCGAAGTGGCAGTGAGTCCAAATTACCGCGTCAACCCTATCCACGTTCGTATCCAAAAGCTGTCTCCTCATATCGGGGGATGTGTCTATCAGCAGAACCTTTCCCCTATGCTGAACCATAACCGAAAACCTCTTCCTCTCCCAACCCTTCAGCCTCGCGTCCTCGCACGTTCTGCAGTGACATCCTATTATCGGCGTACCCGTAGAATCACCGGTTCCGAGGAGGGTTATCTTCATGAAACGATGTTCCACAAAACGTATAAAAGCGATTCCGCAACTTCGAGTTATGGAATACTCGTTGGTGTGCATAGAGTGCGGTAGGGTTTACGAGAGAGAAGACGTTTACACGTGCGAGTGCGGAGGGCTCTTGGAGGTTAGGATCGACGAAACCGAGATCGATTTCAGGCTTGATGGGAAGGATCTGAGGGTTTGGAAGTATCGCTCCCTCCTACCAGTAAACATCGAGCCGATATCTCTCAGGGAAGGCGGAACGCCCCTCTACGAATGCGATAGAATTGGTAAGGAGGTGGGATGCAAGGTCTTCGTCAAGCACGAGGGGGCGAATCCCTCAGGCTCCTTCAAGGACAGGGGGATGACTGTAGGCGTTACGAAAGCAATAGAGCTAAAAAAGAACGCCGTGGCCTGCGCATCGACGGGCAACACCTCCGCTTCAATGGCCATGTATGCGGCGAAGGCTGGAATTAAGGCCTACGTGCTCTTGCCCGCTGGAAAGGTTGCCTTGGGTAAGGTAGCCCAAGCTTTGATGCACGGGGCGAGGGTGATAGGGATAAGGGGTAACTTCGATCAGGCTTTAGCTTTGATCAGGCAGATATGTGCGATTAAGGGATTCTACCTCCTGAACTCCGTAAACCCATTCAGGTTGGAGGGGCAGAAGACCATAGCATACGAGATAGTCGATGAGTTGGGATTCGTTCCGGACAAGGTGGTCTTACCGGTTGGAAACGCCGGGAACATATCCGCGATATGGAAGGGGTTCAAGGAACTCAAACGCTTTGGCCTAATCGATTCCCTTCCCGAGATGGTCGGAGTTCAGGCTGAGGGTGCGAATCCTATTTACAGGGCTGTGAAGGAGGGAAGGGGGGACATAGAACCTGTGCTCAATCCTGAAACGATAGCGACCGCCATAAGGATAGGACAGCCCGTCAACGCTAAAAAGGCTCTCAGGGCGATATACGAATCGAAGGGGACTGCAGTTCAAGTGAGCGACGAAGAAATTACGAAAGCACAGAAGGATTTGGCGTCGAAGGAGGGAATAGGAGTCGAGCCCGCTTCTGCAGCTTCCGTGGCGGGATTGAGGAAGCTCGCGGAAAACGGGGAGGTGGAGAAGGATGAGACGGTCGTCTGCATAACGACGGGGCATCTGCTCAAGGATCCCGAGGCCGTGCTCAGAGCTTGCGGTGAGCCAGTGGAAGTCAACCCGGATTTGGACGCGATTCTTAAGATTTTATGAGCCCCATCATAATAATCCTCCCCTCTGATCGAATTTTTGCCGAAATGGAGAACTATAAAACGTTTTTCCGAAATCGATATATTATAACGATTTATCGTTTCGTATGATGTTCGCGTATCCGATGGAGGTCGTTTCGGACATATACGTCAGCAGGATAGGCGGGTTCAGCTGTGAGTTGAGCAGGAGGGAGATAGGCATCAACGCGAAGGCTTTGGAGGTTAACACGTCCATAATTGCGAACGAAACCTACGCTAAGCTGAAGTTCTTCGATGAAAAGCCGTATCCTTACTTCTTCAGGAGATCCTTCAGGATAATCGCCTTGGAGGAGAACATGGAGGGTTACGAGTTTTCCCCGAACGGAGAGGTCGTTTTACCCGCCGAGTTGGAGGACGAGGGCGTCGTTGGGAAGGAGGTTATGATAAACACCGTCGAGAGCTTCAGGATCGACGGCGATTACGGAACCGTTATAAGGAAGATCTTCGATCGTGCGGGTATATGCTTAGGAGACCTAAGAAGAAGGAACTGAAGGTAATCTCCTCGGCCCTTAGAGCTTTCGGATCTGTGGATTTCCTAAAGGATAACGAACTTCTCATTTTGGAATCTCATATAAGTGGAAGAACTGTTAAGGAAGCCTATGCTCTTTCCAAAGATCTTGCCAAGTTCTTGGAGCTCTACAAACTCGACTTCGTTTCGGCGGGAATAAAGGTGGGGGAGGTGGGGAGCAGGAGGTTCAGGTTCAGCTTGGAGGGGGCGTTCTACCTCGTTAAAAGGAACAGAAAGAAGGTTTACGTGAACGAGAAGGGAGAGATGCTCTTCCTATACGGAAGGGACATATTCGCGGAATCCGTTGTTGAGGTAACCGAGGACGTTAGGGAGAACGACGTAGTCTTCGTCTGCAATACTAAGGGAGACGTTTTGGGGATAGGAAGGGCGAGGTTCGATGCGGGGAGGATGAAGGAGGTCGCTAAGGATAGGGTGGTCGTGGAGAATCTGGTCGATAGGGGGGAGTACCTCAGGAAGGAGAAGACTTACGATGCCTATTAGCGCTTGCACATCCGAACGAAGTTCTCTATGATCCTCAATCCTACCTTTCCGCTCTTCTCTGGATGGAACTGGAAGCCTATGTAGTTGTCCCTACAAACGCCCGAAACGAACCTTATGCCGTATTCCGTCTTCGTTAGAACGAACTCATCCGACGTTTGCATGTGGTAGGAGTGGACGAAGTAAACGTAGCTACCGTTCTCAACGCCATCAAGCACCTCGTGATCCCTCACTATCTCGATCTGATTCCATCCCATGTGGGGGATTTTACCCACGGTCTTGGGAAACCTCACCACCCTACCCGGTATCACGTCCAAACCCCTGTGCAAACCCCTCTCCTCGCTTTCCGTTGCGAACAACTGCATTCCCAAGCATATTCCGAGCATAGGGACATCTGTATTCAAGATTATGTCCATGTAAGGCTTTAGATTCTCCATAGCCGGCTTGAAAGCGCCAACGCCCGGCAAGACTATTCCATCAGCATTGCCTATGGTTTCGACGTCCTTCGTTACGGTAGCCTTCCCTCCGACGAACTCTATCGCCTTGTGAATGCTCCTTATGTTCCCAACACCGTAATCTATTATCGCTATCATAACCGTGGGAAAGGAGGCGATCTTAAAAACGTTTTTACTTCCAACACGACGTAATCCGCATTTAATCTGTACCTTCCGAAGTCGATCGTGCCCAAGTCGGGAGGATTGTGGTCGTCACGCACTCCGAAGTTGTTGTGAACGTGCATGTGCCCCACGTGCCCGTCGAGCACTTCGAGGAAGTGGTCTATCGTCGTTCCCCTCGCCACTATGTTCGCGTGGCCGAAGTCCAAGTTGGCGCACAGGTTGTCCGCTCCCACGTTCTCTATCACGTAAAGCAACTCTTCGGGCGTTTCGCATACCCTTCTTATTCCGTTCTCGGTGTATAGATTTTCGAGGGCGATCTCGTAGTCCCTTCCAACTCTACAGATTTCTTTCAAGTTCTTGATCACGTTCGTTACCGACTTCTCTCCAAAATAGTCCCCAGCGTGAACGACTATCCTCCTCGCTTCGATCAAGTCGCACGCCTCGAATACCTTCTTCATGACCTTTAAATTTTCGGGTCTCGGCTCGCTCAGTTTGATCCTCAAGCGCTCTACCGCGGAATTCTGATACGGAGCGTGAATTGAAAATTCGACGTCGTAAGTCTCCTTTACCTTGAGAGCCCTGTCCAAGGTATCGTCTCTTAGAAAATCCGTGTCGGCAAGAGATAGCTCTATGAGCTCGACCTCGTTCGCGTCGATGACTCCTCCGAACTCCCTAACCATAGACGAACACACACCGATCATATTAACAACTAATCCAAAAACGAATATAAATTTTTTCTAAATAAAAAATAGATCGATCTTTACGATGTTTTTATCATACATCGATGTCGACGCCATCTTAGCACGATTCGATCGAGTTCGATATATATCATATATATCGATCCGACCGATCTATGGATTATTTGGGTAAAGTATATATTCAAAATCCGATCAATCGATCACATGAAACGAGCTCTGATACTGCTTCTGGCCGTCGCACTTCTCGGATGCGCTCAGCACGGTCAGAAACAGGTGGTGGTCATACACGGGAGCGGGGCGACGTTTCCCTTGCCTCAAATGCAGAAGTGGATAGCGGACTTCGAGAAGACCCATCCAAACATAAAGGTCGAATACGTCGGGAAGGGAAGCGGAGGCGGGCAGAACGATTTCAAGCAGGGGCTCGTGGAGTTCGCGTGTAGCGATCCTCCCGTTTCTAAGGGCATGTGGATGCAGTTCGAGAAGAGAGGCCAGCCCCTTCAGTTTCCGATGATACTCGGAGCGGTCGTCGTCGCGTACAACGTTCCGGGAGTCGATCACCTGAAGCTCGACGGCAAGACGATAGCGGACATATTCATGGGCAAGGTCGTTTACTGGGACGATCCCGAGATAAAGTCCCAGAACCCCGGCGTGAACCTCCCGCACAAGAAGATCATAGTGATCCACAGAGCGGATTCGAGCGGAACGACTAAGATATTCACCTCCTACCTGTGCCTCGTAAGTGAGGAGTTCAAGGAGAAGGTGGGGAGTGGCAAGCTCGTAAACTGGCCGGTCGACAAGATGGGGAGGGGTCTTGCGGGAGAAGGCAACCCGGGCGTCGTGGCGATACTGAAGCAGACCCCCTACTCCATCGCCTACACGGAACTCGCCTACGCCCTCAAGGAGAACCTGAAGATAGTCGCCATAAAGAACAGGGACGGTAACTACGTCCTTCCGAACGAAACGACGATAAAGGACGCGTTTAAAGCCGTTAAGGCTTTCATACCTCCTCCGGACAAGGGTTACGAGGAGGACGTTTCCCAGTTCCTGAACGCTCCGGGGAAGGAAGCCTACCCGCTCGTCGCCTTCAGCCATGCCCTCGTATGGAAGCACTACTCCAACCCCGACGTTGCAAAAGCTGTTAAGGAGTTCTGGACTTGGGTTCTGACGGAGGGGCAGAAGAGTGAGCACATAGTCAAGGGATACGTTCCGCTTCCGAAGGACGTTGCGGAGATTGGGCTGAAGGCGGTTCAACAGATTTCCTAATTTTTTTTTTGGAGGGATTCCGATGAAGATGGACAGGTTCAAGTTGGCTTTGTTACCGGTCACTTCGGTCGTATTCGGAATTTTCCTTCTGATGCTTATCGTTTACTTCACCGCATCCCTACCCATCTTCGAAAAGGAAGGGCTCGCCATTTACACTACTAACGTTTGGAAGGCGAGCGAAACCGGGCAGGAGTTCTACGGGGTTCTGGCTGCGATATACGGCAGTCTTTACACGTCGATAATAGCGATACTCATAGCTATACCCCTCTCCATAGGTTTCGCCATATTCATAGTGGACTACGCCCCCAAGAGGTTGAAGGAACCGTTGATAGTCGCCACGGACATCATGGCCGGCTTGCCCACGATTCTGTACGGTATATGGGGTGCGTTCGTCTTGGTTCCCTTCCTCAAGAAGTTCGTGATGGAGCCACTTTACGAGCACTTCTCCTTCATCCCCCTCTTCTCTTACCCGCCCTTGACGGGTTACAGCTACCTCTCCGCCGGAGTCCTGCTCGCGATAATGGTTACGCCGTTCGCTTGTGCCATAATAAGGGAAGCTTACAGGATGATACCTCAAGTCTACAGGGAAGGGGCGTTTGCGCTGGGTTTAACGAGGTTCGAGGCGACCAAGGTTCTATTGGGATACATAAAGCCTTCGATACTCGCCGGGCTCCTGCTGGCATTCGGGAGGGCTATAGGAGAGACTGTCGCGGTCAGTCTCGTCGTGGGGAACACGTTCAACATAAATCCGAGCCTTTTCGCCCCCGGATACACTATATCCTCCTTAATAGCCAACCAATTTGGAAACGCTTTCATATACAAGTACATGCCTTCTGCTCTGTTCGCAGCCGGCTTGGCTCTGTTCGTAATAGGTCTCGTGGTCAACGTCGCCGGGCTGTTGCTCTTGAGGAGGTGGAGCTATGCGAAAGCTTAAGGATAGGCTGTTCGTAGCCTACGTGGTGCTCGCCACCGTGTTAACGATTCTTCCCCTGTTTCACATACTCTACTGCGTGTTCGCCAACGGCGTCCCCGTTCTTTTGAAGGGCGGTTTGGAGTTTCTGACGGGCACTCTCCCCGCACCGGGCGAGGGATTGGGAGGAATAGGGCCGGCGATAGTTGGAACGTTCGTCCTAACCGTCTTGGCCACGCTGATGGGTCTGCCCATAGCCGTTTTGACGGGGGTCTTCTCCGCAGAGTATCCAAACAGCGTAATAGGTAAGGCCACGAGAACGCTGCTGCTCATAATGATGGAATTTCCGACCATACTCGTAGGACTGTTCGTCATGGACATCCTCGTGATTCCCATGGGATCCTACTCCGCCTTGGCAGGTGCCCTCGCCCTCGCGATCGTTATGATGCCCTACGTCGCCGTGTATACCGAGCAATCGCTGAGAGAAATTCCGTCCCGCTACAGGGAGGGAGCGTTCGCGTTGGGGTTGAGGAGGAGAACGGTTGTGTTCAGGATAATGATGAACCTCGCGAGGAAGGGAATTCTAACCGGAATACTCATAGGCATCGCGAAGGTTGCAGGAGAAACCGCGCCACTCCTGTTCACGGCCGGAGGCTCGTACACGGTTTACTTCCAAGGTATAGACAGGCCGATAGGAGCGATACCCCTACTGATATATCAGCTCGTCCAACAGCCGTACGAGAACTACCACGAAATAGCTTGGGGAGCTTCTCTCGTTTTGATGCTGATATTCTTGGCGATATTCCTTCCGATAAGGCTGAGCGTTAAGGAGGTGAAGCTGTGAAGGCTATAGAGACTGTAGACCTGAAGGTTTGGTACGGTAGCAAGCAGGTGATAAAGGGCGTAAGTCTGAGCATTCCCGACAAAACAGTGTTCGCCATAATGGGGCCTTCGGGATGCGGTAAGTCGACCCTTCTAAGAGCCTTCAACAGGTTGCTCGAATTAAACGAGATAGCGAGGGTCGAGGGGGACGTGAAGCTTTACGGGAAGAGCGTTTACGAGATGGACGAAGTGGAGGTGAGGAGGAGGATAGGGATGGTGTTCCAGATGCCGAACCCCTTTCCGCACATGAGCATATACGACAACATAGCCCTCGGAGTCAGGTACAACAAGCTCGTCAAGAGCAAGAAGGAGCTCGACGAACTCGTTGAGTGGGCTTTGAGGAAGTCTGCGCTTTGGGAGGAGGTCAAGGACAGGTTGAAGGAGAAGGCCGCCCATCTGAGCGGCGGTCAGATGCAGAGGCTCTGCATAGCGAGGGCTTTGGCCTTAAAGCCAGACGTTCTTCTAATGGACGAGCCGACAGCCAACTTGGATCCGGTTAGTGCCGGAAAGATAGAGGAGTTGATCTACGAGTTGAAGAAGGAGCTCACGATAGTCATCGTAACGCACTCTCCAGCCCAAGCGGCAAGAGTTAGCGATTACGTCGCGTTCCTTTACATGGGCAAGCTCGTCGAGGTTGGGAAGACGGAGGAGATTTTCGAGAATCCGAAGGAGGAGCTTACCGAGAAGTATCTGACGGGGAGGATGGGATGATGATAGAGAGGAGGTTGGAGGCTCTCAAGTCGGACGTTTTGGAGATGCACAGGTTGGCCAAGAGGGGAGTCGAGATCTGCCTTGATGGGCTCAAAGGAGACGATGAAGCGAGGAAGGAGGCCGTGAAGATAGAGCAATCCGCGGACGTTCTCAACACCGACATAGATTTCCACTGCGTAACCGCCATAGCGCTCTACCAACCGGTGGCGAGGGATCTTAGGTTTATAATCAGTATGATGAGAATAGCCGGTAGCTACGAGAGGATAACCGATCTAACGCAGGAGATATCCATGTACGACTGCGACGACGAGTTCTTGCTCGAGAAGTTCGAGCACATGGTGGACACCCTGCTAACGATGTTCGAGGTTATAGAGAGGGCTTACGAGGGGGACATAGAGCACTTGAGAACTCAGCTTTGGGCTCTCGACGATCTCGTTGATAGGTACTACGTTGAGGCGATGGATTACATGTCCGAAATGTGCGGATGTTCGGTAGATTGGGTTCTTACGGCGAGACATCTCGAGAGGATCGGGGATCTCTTGGGAAAGGTCGGGGCGAGAATAATATTCATAGAGGAGGGTAGAAGGGTCTGGATAAAATGAGGAGGGAAGTCAGGAAGATATACTCGAGCGGGAGGAGCAGTTACATAATAACGCTACCGAAGGAGTGGGTTGAGAGGAACGGCCTTAAGGCCGGAGACGGAGTTCTGATGGAGATAGGGGAGAAAAGCATAACGATTTCGATAGAGGAGAAGGACAGGCAGAAGAGGTTCGCGACGATAGATGCGAAGGATCTCGAAGGGGAGTCCTTGATCAGAAGGATAATATCATACTACTTGGCCGGATACGACTCTCTCAAGGTCAAGGTGTACACGGAGGAGCACAGGAGGGCAATAGCGCTCGCGTCCGACATACTGATTGGCGCCGAAGTCATAGAGGACTTGGGTAAGGAGATCGTGCTCGAGATTTTCTTGGACGACACCCGTTACAGACCGAAGGACATCATAGAGAAGATGGGAAACATATGCATAACGATGCTCTCCGACTTCTGCACGGCCTTGAGGAGCTTGGACAGATACGTGTGTAGCTCCCTTCAGGTCAGGGAGGAGGAGGTGGACAGGCTGCACTTCCTCGTTCTGAGACAGCTTAAGTCGGTCGTGAGGAGGTGCGGATCTTCGGAGCTTCAGACGACGAAGGCTTTGGAGTACAGAACCGTCGTTAGGGCGTTCGAGAGGATAGCGGATCACATCGCCAACATGTCCGAGAGCCTCTTGAAGCTGGGAAAACCCGTTCCGGAGCTATGCGATACCGTTAGGGACGTTCAGGATCTCCTGAAAACTTCCAACGTAGCGTTTTTGAGGGAGGACGTGAACTTGGCCGACTTCGTTCTGGACGAGTTCGGAAGAATATCGGAGCTCGAAGATGAGCTCTACAGGAGGTTTCTCGTTCAGAGCGTCAGCGACGCCCTCTGTATGAAGTCGATAATAGACAGCCTGTTCAGAATCGCCGCCTACTCCGCGGACATAGCGGAGGCGGTCATAAACATCTGTGTTTCTGATTAATATATAAATTTTAATTTTCGATAATTGGAGGTCGAACGGAAACCTTTATTTTGGGGTCGTCTAACTTGCGTGTGAGATGAATAGATGCGAGCTTGAAGATCCGCACCAACACGAACTCGTTAATAGGATATTCGGTGAACTGGTATCCAAATACAAGATCGAGGATCTGATGAAGTTGGTGAAGGAAAACAGGGATTGCACGGTTTACGTAGCCCTTACGAGGGACAACCCGATGGACGTCGACATAGTAATAGACAGGGAGGGCAAATACAGCTACTGTTGTGGGGACGTCCTGATGATCCCCATTCCGAAGAAGTTCGCGGTTTTGGAGCCCGATAAGAAGTACTTCGAG